>Ga0307372_10001817_pt1 | contig 36246 bp, 34 predicted proteins | sample OX1MG_FD_202533 | JGI IMG/M metagenome (GOLD analysis project Ga0307372, IMG submission 202533) | Soil microbial communities from Risofladan, Vaasa, Finland - OX-1 | ecosystem: Environmental > Terrestrial > Soil > Coastal area > Acid sulfate soil | place: Finland: Risofladan, Vaasa | collected...
GGCCAGCAAGGCGCGCCATTGGTCCGGGAGATCGGTGGGGCCGCGACCAATGTCATAGGGGATCGGCACCCAGTCGACCGAGGCGCACTCGGGAAGCGCCTCGGCCACGGCCGAGAGGCCGTCGGCGGAGAAGACGGCGGTGGCCACCACCAGATGGACGGGACGCGGCGCCACGTTCACGCCGGAGAGTGTGGACCGGGTTCCGGCGTGGCGTCGCGTCGCGCCCATTCGACGAGAATGCGGCGCTGGATCTGTCGCGTCGCTCCCGTACGAGGCAGGGACTCGACCAGCATGAGCCGCCGCGGATGCTTGAAGGTAGCCAGGCGACCCTCGCAGTGCTGCCGGAGCGAGGCCAGGTCGACCGTCTCACCCGGTCGCGGGACGACGAAGGCGCAGATCACTTCGCCCCAATTGTCGTCCGGCGTACCGGCAACCGCGGCGTCCGCCACACCTGGTGCACCCTGCAAGACGAGGTCCACCTCGACCGGGGCCACGCTCTCACCCCCGGTCCGGATGACGTCGCCCGCTCGACCCACAATGGAGAAATAGCCCTCCTCATCCTGCACGCCCAGGTCACCGGTGTGAAACCACCCACCGGCGAGCGCCGCCGCCGTCGCCTCGGGGTCACGGAAGTACCCGTTCATCAGCATGGGATTGCGCACCAGGATCTCCCCGTCCTCCGCCAGACGGACCTCAGAGCCCAGGGCCGGCAGCCCGACCGAACCGGGCTTGCGGAAGATGTCGGTGGGCCACAGCTGGCACACGGCGCCGGCCTCGGTCGACCCGTAGGTGATCGAGGTCGTGGTACCGGGAAAGGCGTCTGCGATGGCCCGCAGCAGTTCTGGTGTCGTGGCCGAAGTTCCCGTGTCGCAGGCCCGCAGCGACGAGAGGTCGTAGGCACTCCGGTCCGTATCGAGGATCCGGCGCCACACGGCCGGAATGGCGTACAGGCGGACGACACCCCGCTCATGAACGGCGCCCAGAAGCGCGTCGGGGTCGCCTCTCTCCACGTAGACCACCTCGTCACCCGCGTTCCACGCATTCATGGGCCCATACCAGCCCGCCATGTGGAACTGCGGAAACATGCACACCATCCCCCCGGTCTGCCCCATGCTGACGCTCTTCGACACACGGAGCCGTGAGGCACGATGCGACAGCTCCACCCCTTTGGGCCGACCCGATGACCCACTGGTGAAGAAGATGACGTGCGGGTCGTTCTCATCGATCACAGGTGGGGTGATCCCGGTGCGCGCCGGATCGGCCAGCAGCGCGGCGAGCGCGACATCCCCGGCGTGGGCCTCATCGCCCACGATGAGCGCCGGATCGGCCCGGTCCAGCAACGCCTTGGTCTCCTCTGGTGTCGACCCGGGGTTCATCGGGACGACGACGGCTCCCAGCCGGGCCAAGGCGAACCACAGGGCAATCGCATCGAGCGTGGTGTCACCCCACCAGATGACCCGGTCGCCGTAGGCGATACGGCGGGCGGCCAGGGCTCGGACGAGGTGCCCGGTCGAGTCCTCGAGCTCGCCGAACGTCAGGTGGCGCGACCCCTTCGTGGCCGCCACCGTCAGCGGGGCGTTCTCGGACGGCGTCCGCACCAGATCCCCAATGTGCAATGGCATGGCTCGACCCTCCCATTTCTCGGGCCGTTCCTTGGGGCTGGCCCGCTCAGCCCTTCACCTTCGGGAATATCTCGCGATCTCCAGGAGTACCGCCGTCAACCATCAGATCGTGCGCGTCGAAGCTCGCCGGTCTCCCGCCAGAAGGGCCGCAGACCGTCGGCCCCTCTCGTTCCTTCAGCCCGGATCCGCCGTGTCCTTCACGACCCCGATGGTGTGCACCGCGGCCAGGTGCTCGTCGAGGTAGTCCGGCGCCTCGCCGGTTTCGATGAACCAGCCCGTGGGGCACATGGTCAGGATCTCGACGAACGTGAACCCCGCGCCGGCCGCCTGCAACTCGAACGCCCGCTTCAACATGCGCCGGGTTCGGGCGACGTTGCCCGCCGAGTTGACCGCTCCTCGGGCGACGTACACGGCACCTTCGAGTTGGGCCAGGAGGTTCGAGATCAAAATCGGGAATCCGTGGAGGTCCTTGTCGCGCCCATCGAGGGTGTTCTTGGTGCGTTGCCCCAGCACGGTGGTGGCCGTCATGTGGCCACCGGTCTCCCCGAAGACACCGTTGTTCAAGAGGACGCAGGTAATACGCTCGCCCCGCGCCGCCGCATGAATGACCTCTTGCAGCCCTTCATTGACCATGTCGCCGTCGCCTTGGACCGTGAAGACGATGGTCTCGGGCTTGGCCCGCTTCACCCCTGTGGCGAGGGAAGGGGCCCGCCCGTGGAGCGCCTGGAGCGCCTCGACATCGAAGTTACCGGAGAAGGCGGTGTAACACCCGATCCCGAACACGGCCACGCTGCGCGTGACGAGTGCGAGTTCTTCGATGATCTCCACCACGCTGCGCAGGGCGATGGGCTCGCCACATCCGGCGCACAGTCCGTGCTGGCCGGCCACCATCAGCGACGGTTTGAAGTCGTCGACCATCCGACCGCTCGGACGCTCGCGAAGGGTCACCGGCTCGGTCGTCATACGCGCTCCTTTCGAGCATTGTCCAACGTGCCGCGAATACGGTCGCGCAGGGGTTCGACGCCGAGGTCGGGTGCGATCCCGAACCCGGACTGATCGAAACTCATCCCGCCGATGAACTCGACGGGGCAGCGCCCGAGGACGGCCAATCGGACGTCGTCGAACATCTGCCCAGTATTGAGCTCGTACACCGCAAAGGCGCGGTCGCCCGTGGCCAGGGATTCGATGAGTTCGGTGGGAAAAGGCCACAACGTGATCGGCCGCACCATCCCGACGGGAAGCCCCTCACGACGCAGCTCCTCCACCACGAAGCGCACATAGCGACCCGGAGTCCCGTAGGCCACGACGATCAACTCGGCGTCGTCGGCACCGATGACCTCGGCCAGGGGCTCGACCCCTTCCGCCATGGCCCGGACGGCATCGGCGATCAATCCGAGGTGGGCCCCGTGGTCGATGTACTCCGGGTCGCCACGCTTGTTCCGAGCGATGGGTGAGATCATTCTTGCGGCGCCCGTGCCTCCGCTCGAGCCATCGAGACCCCAGTCTTTCGCCGGCAGCGGGGGGAATTCGAGCGGCGAGATCTCGACTGCCTCCTGGACATGCGCCAGGTAGTAGTCGCCCAGGAACATCACCGGGTTGCGCCACCGATCGGCCAGGTCGAACGCCAATTGGGCCAGGCGCACCGCCTCGGGGATGTCGGAAGGTGCGAGCACGATGTGGCGGTAATCGCCGTGCCCGCCCCCCCGGGTGGCCTGGTAGTAGTCACCCTGCCCGCGCGCCATGTTGAGCACCACCAACGGGAGCCGGGCGTGGCAAATCTCTGAGAGCGATTCCTGCATGAGCGAGAGGCCCTGACCGACCGAGCCGGTCGCCGACCGGGTCCCGGTCGAGGCGGCTCCCCACGCCATGCCGACGGCCTCGAGCTCGCTCTCCGCGTTCATACAGACCCCACCGACATCGGGCAGCAACCGCGCCATGTGCTCCAGCACCTCGGTGAACGGCGTCATCGGATACCCGGAGAAGAATCGGCAACCAGCCGCCACCATCGCTTCGGCTATGGCCTCGGAGCCTTCGACCAGGCGGCGTGTCATGCCGTCGCCCGCTCCCCGGATCGGGAGGAAGGCACCGGTCCTCGCATCATTTCGACCGGCTCGTCGAATTTCCAAACTTGAAACACGAAATCGGGACAGATCTGCGCGCAGGCGCGGCATGCGGTGCATCCGGCCTCGAGCTCCGGGAAGCGATACCCCCGTTCGTTGCGCAGGAGCTCGGTCATCGTCAACACGCCCGGCTTGCAGGCGTCGATGCAAAGATCACATCCCTTGCATGCCTCCACATCGATGATGACCGTTCCCCGTGTCAGCACATGATCGGTTCGTACCTTGGAACTCATCGGTCCACTCCCATCATCCGCTGCGGCCGTTCACGCTTCCCCACCCCTTGTCCACCCCACCCAGACGTCATGCGCGGGCTCTTTGTCAATGGCGCCACCGTACCACGAAGGACCCCTCCGGAGAACAGACGTTCTCAGGGCGGACATCCCCGCACGGCAGCGATCCCGACCTTCCCCGCTCATGGAGCTCCGGCGTGCCGCGCGATATAATTAGAGAGCGTTTGGCGCTATAATTAGAGAGCGTTTGGCGCTTCTGGAGTCTCCGGAGCGCCGGTCACGATATGTGGGATGAGCTGGGGAGATAGCCAATATGGCGCTCGGTCGCGCTGAGATCGAAGATCCATTGGGCATCTACGACGTGGTGGCTGCATATTGCCAGGCCTACGACAGCCGCAACCGGGAAGAGCTCGAACGGGTCTTCTCCCCCGACGCCACATTGCGACTGCTGGGGGGCAGCTCCCGCGGCGATGAGGCACGCGGACGCGAGGACGTCTTGGCCTGGCTGACAGGGAGGTGGCCCAGCGCTCCCCCCTGCTTGCACCTCACAGGCAATCTCCGGATCACCCCGTCAGGAGACGGAGCCGAGGGCACGAGTGACTTCCTGTTCTTGGTCAGGAAGGAAGACGGGTCGCTACAGATCTCGAACGCCGGGCGTTACCTCGATCGCTTCGCCCGCCACGAAGGCCGATGGGTCATTGCCGAGCGGGCGATCACCTTTCTCGGCGAGCCGGTCTGACGGGGTACGTCATCAGTCGAAGAGAAACCCGTCCAAGGCGCGGTGATAATTCCAGATCGTCATCTCTTGCAACCTGTTCAGCCGATGGCCGTCGAACTGCCTGGAGTGGAGGCCAACGGTCACTTCTGACATGTTGGTGAAATCCTGATTGAGCACGGCGCCCATGTCTCCCTGCCGCCAGTCGTCGTAGTACTCGGGGCGCGCCGTTTCTATCCCGCCGGCGGGAGGCAATTCGAGCCCCTGGACGTCGAAGATGCACGTATCCGGGTCGAGTCCGTTGGGCCGCGAACGGTAGGCGATGGCGCATCCCATGTCGAGCAGAAAGGCCGTGTTCGGGAACATGTGCCAATCGAACATTGCCACCCGGAGCTGATCGGCGGACAGTTCAGGTATGTCGATCCCCGCCGCTCGGGCATGCTTCTTCCTCAACTCCGTGTAACGCGGGCCCGCCCCCGGACCATCGGGGTCATCTGACGCCAACAGCTCCCCCGCCGCCAGGAGATCTGTCTTGAGGTAGAGCGCACGGAGTTCTCGCAGGTTGTACGTGACGTTGGTGAAGATGCTCTGTGCGGTCGCACCGAACTGTGCCCGGAGGCCACTCGGGTTTCCCTCGTCCCCGTAGCGTGCAAAGTCAGCGTGCCGGGAGTGGTAACGGAAGAGCTCGTTGTACATCTTGCTGTAGCTCTGCCCCTCGGCGATGGTGGCAGGAGACCCTTGCTTGTCTGCGCGCAGGAGTTGGGGATGTGTGCCCGGTACGTGCCAACTCTCGATGAACGCGTCGAGCGCCGTCTTCCAGTTGGCCGGCAGGATGACCCGCTTGTACCAGGCGATGCGCATCTCTTCGAGCTTGAAGCCTGCCAGCCGTGTCGGCAGCGGGTCGAGAAAATCCAACAACGGTTCGGCGTTCGGATCCATGTTGATGAACACCCACCCGCCCCAGGTGTCCACCAGGCATTCGGGAAGGCAGAGCTCGCTTGCCGGGCGGGGGTCGAAGTTCTCCTCGTCCGCCTGATACTTGAGCCCGCCGTCGAGGTGCCAACGCCAGGCGTGAAAAGGGCAACGGAATTCCCCGATCCTTCCCTGTCCGCTCACCAATCGCGTGCCCCGGTGGCGGCACGCATTGAAGTACGCCCGAAGGCCGCCTTCCGTGCGGACGACCACGATCGACTGGTCGCAGATTTCGAAGTCGACGTAGTCCCCCACCCGCTCGACCTCGTCCACCCTGCATGCGTTCAGCCATGCCCTGGGGAAGAGCCTCTCCCGCTCGAGCTCGAGAAACTGAGGATCGATGTAACGGCTCTTCGGAACGAACGCCGGGCCGAGCCGCCAGCGTTCGGGCACCTCCACCGCGGATGCAACCTGCGCTTCGACGGTCGTCGTCAATTTCGTCCTGCCTTCCATTGTCGGCGACGCGTACGCGCCGACTCATGCGTTACCGATCTATTGGATCGGAGGGTGGCACACCGCCTTCAGCCCATACGGGGTGGTGAACTTTCCGTTCTGCACACGAAGGTAGAACCAGCAGTTGATCGGGTGGGGCTTCCCTTTTGCATAGGTCAACGGCGTGGTCAGTCCATTGAGTGTGTCGTTGTGGAGCTTGTAGAGGCCCTTGATGATATCGGCTGACGTGGCGGAGCCGCCCAACTTGGCGGCCTTTTGGATGAGCGCGCCCGTAGCCCATGACTGCTGGACTTCTGCCCCGAGGTTGGCCGGAGCCAGCGCGGTCGGGTAGAACTTCTGCAGCTGGATGTACATGTTCTTCATGCCCGGCGTGCTCTTCACCGAGAACGGGACGTCCGGCTGCACGCTGATGATGTGGTTGTTGAAGGCGGGGGCATTCAAGACGGCGGCGGTGATGCCCCCGTCATCGTCCAACTCGAGCGGGGTGTAGCCCTGTTGGGCGCAGCTGTTGCCGGCCGCCAGCGTGGCGGACACGGCCTGGGCGATCCACAGCACGTCCGCTCCGGCCTGCTTGGCCGCCAGGCATTGCGCGGTGTAGTTCGGTGCGTCGTACGTGATCGACGTGTCGTAGACCAGGGGGACCCCCAGAGACGCCGCTGCGGTCTTGAGGGGTGCCACCCCTTCGGCGCACACCGCGGCTTCTGCGCAGTACATCAGCGCGAGCTTGGTACCCCCGACCTTCTTGGCCGCATAGGCCTCGGCGGTGTTCACGGACTGCTGCGTCTGGCCCTCGGGGAAGAAGTCGGGATTCGTGTACATCTCCGAGCTGCTGGTGATGATCCCGACCACGGGCACCTTGTGCTGCCGCGCATACGCGCCCCAGCCGGTGTCGACGTTGGTGTTGTCCACGAGCACCGTCACGTGGTCCTGCGAGATGAGCTTCTCGGCATCGGTGACCGAGGTCGTGGGGTTGTCAGAGTCGTCCAGCACGGTGATCTGGACCTTCTGGCCGTTGATCCCACCGATGGAGTTCACGTACTTGCCCCAGGCCTGAAAGACGGGTGCCGTGATGCCGATGCTGGAGGCCTCTGGCCCCGAGCAGGCGCACAGCAGGCCGATCTTGAGAGTTCCCTTGCTCGCCGCGCCCGCAGGGGAGGGCAACGCGGCGAAACCGACGAGGCCGATTACGACCACGAAGGCCGCCACCCCCAAGCGAAGAGTACGAAGAAACGCCAGGCTCACGTGACCCCCCCTAAATAATTGTTCTAATTGTGCTTTGAAGCGACGATACAGTCACGGCCCTCCGAAGTCAACATCCGTTGGGCTGAGGCGCAACGCGTGATCCACCCTGGGGTCGGAGCGCGCATCGGCCCTTGTCATCGGGCTATTCGGCCGGCCACCGGGTGTCACGCCGACCATCCCGGGCCCCGCCCCGACATCCGCCGTTCGGCGGAGCGACAGGACGGCGCTCCCGACGGAATCCTCCCGCAATCCAGTCGGATCCAGCCGTCACCCGGGCACCGAACCGGTCGCTTCCGGTACTCTCGAGCACGTTTTCGCGAGCACGTGTTCGCGGGGGGCGACTTCACAGGGAGGGGCGACAGATGGAGCACACCGATGGTGGCGCACTGGAAATTCACCACCTGCTGGCACGGCTGGCGTTTGCCAGCGACGAAGGATCGCTCGACGAGTACCAGGCTCTCTTCACCGAAGACGCCGAGCTCTTCGTGGACGACCCGAGGATCGCGGTTCCGGGTGCGGAGGCGGTCCGGGGGTCCGCCCAAATTCGGGCGACCGCGCAGACGCGGCGTCAGGCGAACACCAGCGGCCCGGGCAGCAATACCCGGCATGTGGTCAGCACGATTTCAGCCGAGATCGACGGTGACAACGCCACGAGCACCGCGTCCTGGCTCCTCTTCCGCGACACGAACGGCATACCGAGCCTGGTGGGTGTCGGGCAGTACCGCGATCGCCTGCGACGCGACGCCAACGGATGGCGGATCGCCTCCCGCGTGATCACCCGCGACCAGGGCTGACGCCCTATCGACGCGGCACCGGGAGCGTCAGCCGGGCGTGGGGATCGACACCGTGGCCGTGCCGGGTGCGAGGGGCTGCCCCTCCTGATTCTCGGTCCATACCTCGAGGTCGACCTCCGTTCGCCCCTGTCCGGGACGCACCGCAGCCACCCGTCCGCGCCCGGTCACGGTCTGACCTTTGATGTTCGGTCCCCGGAACTGACAGCTCAGGCGCTCGATCCTCCCCTCGTCGCCCATCCACTCCCGGACGACGTTGTGCAGATAGGACCACTGCAGGTTGCCCATCCCAAATGCCGTTGCGTACCCTGCGGCACGCCCGGCGTCGTCGTCCATGTGAATCGGCACGAATTCGTCGTTGACCGCGGCGTAGCGATTCCAATTGGCGAAGCTGGTTTCTCGAATGAATGGCGGAATCTCCTCGCCGACCTCGGGAATCTCAGTGGGGGCCATCGATCCTCCCTGGTCCGGATGGATGCGCGAACGTCAACATTCGGTTCTGCCTTTCCGTGCTCATCAGTAGCGAATCAGCGTCATGCTCGTGGACTTGACCAGCTCATCGTCCTGGTTCGTCCATCGATCCAACTGCGTCGAGAACAGCATCAGCCCGAGCCGTCCCTGGCGCTCCAGATACCCGGTGAGCGTGCTCACCGACGTGATCGCGTCGCCGGGACGCATCCGTACGCCGTACGTCACCTCGAGACCGCCATTGAGCATGAACGCCGTTTTCGGCGGTTCCACGCCCAGACTGGCTTCTAGCCCTACGTATCCACCGTGGCGTATCCCCGGCGGGTCCGCCGACATCCACGCAAAGGGATTGAAGTCCTCGGGCGCCACGATACCGCCATGGATGGTGGTAGCCGCGTAGGCGGCGTCCCAGAACAGGCGCGGTGGGTCCTCCGGGTAGTAGACGGCGATGGCCCACTTGCGGATGTCGGAATCCGAAATCGGGAACGACACGCGCCGCCCGAGCTCGCGACCCACCGCAGCGGTCATCTCGGGTGAGATATGAGACGTGGGGACCTCTTGGCTTTCAGGCACGCCGCTACCATAACGCCCGCGCCCGCGTGCAGTAATTCCGGCGCGACGCATATCCGGGCAGGGTACGTTCGGGCAGAGTTCGGCGCAAAGAGATGCACTGGACCGCTGCTCGTTGCCACCCGCGCTGGTAACGTCCGACCCAACTACGCCTCGAGGTAACGAATGGCAATGCCGAATTTGACCGGCCGCTGCGCGGTCGTCACGGGTGCCGGCAAGGGACTCGGTGCCGCGTATGCGAAGAACCTGGCCGCCGCCGGCGCCGCGGTGGTCGTCAACGACATCGACCTCGCCTCCGCCGCGGCGGTCGTCGAGACCATCGGCCGAGAGGGTGGGTCCGCCGTCATCGACGGGAATTCCGTGACGACATGGGAGTCATCGGGTGCGATCGTCCAGACCGCCCTGGATGCATTCGGCCGGCTCGATGGCCTCGTGAACAACGCGGGCGTCTTCTACCTGGCCGATCCGCGCGAGGAAGATCCGGCCTGGATCGAGGAGATGGTGCACGTGAATCTCCTGGGCACCATGTATTGCGGCCAGCATGCGATACGTCACATGACGGCGCATGGCGGCGGATCCATCGTGAACGATACGAGTGGCGCGCAATCGGGCATGCGGCACCGCGGCACCTATGGGGCGACGAAGGGAGCGACGGCGTCGCTGACGTACTCGTGGGCCATGGATCTCGCCGGATCGGGAATCCGGGTGAACGCGATCTCACCCATCGCCCGCACGGCCATGGTGGACTACGGGAAGGCACGTGGCGAGAGCGGCACGGACATCCCGCCCGAACATGTCGCGCCCCTCGTGGCGTTCCTTCTGAGCGACGACGCGGCGGGCGTCACCGGGCACGTCATCCGACTCGAGGGTCCGCAGCTGTCTCTCCTGTCACGGCCAGGGGCACGACGCACGACAGAGGAGAATCCAACCTGGGACCAGGATTCCCTGCGGGCGGCGCTACCCCGGCTGCTCGAGCTACACCAGCGTGGCTGACGCGGCCGGGCCAGTGCAGCCGGCGACCGTGCAAGGGTTGTTGGACGACGCGGTGCGTCGCCACCCCGATGAGCCGGCCTTGCTCGGAGACGACTGGCTCCTCACCTTCGCCCAACTGGACCACGAGGTCGACAAGGCATGTCACGTGCTCGCCGGCGAGGGCATCCGCCGCGGCTCCACGGTGGCCGCTTCCAGCAGCAACTGTGCCGACATCGTCGTCGCCTTCCTGGCCGTGATGCGACTGGGAGCGCGATGGGTGGGCCTGAACAGAGCACTCAGTGAGTTCCAGCGTCACAACCTGATCTCGCACTCGCGAGCACGCGTGATGCTGGCCGACGTTCCCTTCGACACCTCCACCGGCAACCGGGAACGTGCACCCGTCACCCTCATCACCATGTCGGGAACCGCCGGCGACGAATGGCGGGACCGGATCGCCGCGGCACCAACGGCGCGGTACAAGGCGGCCCCCGTCGATCCATTGGCGCCGGCTGCCATCGCGTACACGAGCGGGACGAGCGGATCGCCCAAGGGCGTCGTCCACAGCCAGCACAACATCACACTTCCAGGTCGGTTCCTGGCCACGACCCCTGATTTCGACGGGGCGGCCGTCGGGGGGGTATGCCTGGCGTTGACGATCTTGAACGTGATCGCGGTCTCCGTGCTTCCCTCCATCATTGCGCAGCGACCCTGCGTCATCCTTCCGAGGCCAGACCCGACGTTGATCGCCGACTGGGTGGAACGCCATCGGATCACCAGCATGTCGATGCCACCGCCGACCCTTTTCGACATGGCGCATCGAGGCGACATTGTGCCCACCTCCCTGCGGACGCTGCGGCACCCCCGCACAGGCGGTGCCGAACTTCCCGAGGAGGTGCGACGCGCCTATGCGAACCGCTTCGGGCGGGACATCGCCGCCACCTATGGGCTCACGGAAGCCCCCACCATCGTCTCGCTCGAGCGGCGTGGACGGCCCCATGTGCCGGGCTCCAGCGGAGAAATCCTCCCGTACCTCGACGTGCGCATCATTGGCGACGACGGCGAGGAGGTGCCGCCGGGAACCACGGGGGAGATCTGCGTCCGCGCCGCGGAGGACGGCCCATGGGGTGGCTCCTACCGACCCATGCTCGGATACTGGCGACGACCCGCGGCCACACAGAAGACCCTGGTGAACGGGGTCCTCCACACGGGGGACCTTGGCTACGTGATGGATGGGCTCCTCTTCCCCAAGGACAGACGGGGCAATCTGATCCTGCGGGGTGGCGCGAGCGTCTACCCGGCGCAGGTGGAACGGGTGATACGTGCCTTGTCCGGCGTGGCGGACTGCGCCGTCGTCGGCCTGCCCGATCCCCGTCTCGGACAACGCGTCGCCGTCGCCGTCGAGGTGAACGAGAACACCAGCCTTCGGGCCGAGGACGTGCTCGACCATTGTCGACAGCGCCTGGCCAGGTACGAGGTACCCGAATCGGTCGTCTTCGTGACGTCCTTGCCGCGCAATACGATGAACAAGGTGGTGCGCCGAGCGGTCCTGGACGTGATCGAGCCCTTGACACGACAGGGGGCCCACCCGACAAGCGAGGTGCGTGAAGAACGTGCCGATACGACAGGAGCACAATGACCCTTTCGGGCTCCACCGCCTTGGTCACCGGCGCCGGACGCGGCATCGGGCGCGCCGTGGCCATGGTGCTGGCCGCCGATGGCGCCCAGGTGGCCGTGTGTGCCCGCACGGCTTCCGAGGTGCACGACGTGTGTCGCCACATCAACGAGGCCGGCGGATGTGCGACGCCGATCGTCGCCGACATGGCGACTCTCGAGGGGGCGATGTCAGCGGCGGACGCAGCCGAAAAGGAGCTGGGGCACCTCGACATCGTCGTGAACAATGCGGGAGGTTCGAGCCCCAAGCCCATCCCTGAGCTCACCGACACCGATTGGCAGGACGCGCTCGACCTCAATTTTCTGAGCGCCGTCCGGACGACGTCGCGCCTCGGGCCGGCGATGCAGGCCAGAGGGCGCGGATCCATCGTGAACATGGCCTCGCTCTCCGGTCGAGAACCGGGAAAATTCGTAGGACCGTATTCGGCTGCCAAGGCGGCGCTCATCAACTACTCGAAGCTGATGTCGGACTTCTACGCTCCCTCCGGCGTGCGCGTGAACTGCGTGCTTCCCGGGATCATCGAGACCTCCTCCACCTCGCGCAACGCGTTGAAGTCGGCCCAAGCCACCGGCCGGTCGACCGCCGAGATCATGGAGACCATGCTCAGGAAGAACCCGATTCCCGCCGGACGTCTCGGTCGGCCCGAAGAGGTGGCTGCAGTCGTCCGGCTGCTCGTCTCGCCCGACGCGGCATTCGTGACCGGAGCGGCCATCGCGGTGGACGGGGGGGCCCACCACTTCGCCTGAACCCCGGGCGCCGGCCCCGGCGGCTTCACGCCGCGAACTGGGCCATCGTCGTCAGATCAACCGGTGTCGGCGCTCGTCGATCCGGTATAACGCGGCAGAATTCTTCCGGAGAATACGCTCACGTACCGATGCGGGAGCGCCCGGGAGGCCGGCCTCGATCGTCTCCCGGATGTTCTCGTAGAGGCAGGCCACGGGCGGGAAATCCGTTTCCAAGAGGATGTTGTCGACGGGGATCTTGTCAGCAGATGGGTGAGGGCAACCTGGTCGAACCAGAAGGTCGAGTACACCTGTCGCCGGAACAACTCCGAAGGGAGCAACTCGTCTCCTCGCTTGGATCGTCCCCGTCGACTCCTTTTTCCAACCGACGCTGCCCGACGGAGCCACGCCGTGACGCCCGCCAAACCCGTCTCCTTCGGAGCAGCGGGAATCGGGGCGAACTATAATTGGCGAGGCCGACGCACTGTCCGCACACGAGACGGGTGGCGAAAGCACGCGCCCGTCTCTGTCCACACCCGGAAGGTTCGACATGTCGCTTGGAATCGACGAGATCTACCACATCATCCACATGAGCGGCGATCTTGCGCCGTTGGACAGCTGGTACGACGATGTGTTCAGCCCACGTCGAGGAATGATGGACAACCACTATTCGTCGAACGAGCAGCGGTATGCATCGCTTCTCACCATCGGTGACTGTGTCGTCGAAGCACTGGCGCCCAGCCGCGATGTGGAGGGCTGGGATGCCATGCCAATCGGCCGTTATTACAAGAAATTCGGGGCACATTGGCACTCTCTGGCCTGGTACGTCGAAGATGTGGGCGTGGTCTGGGACCACCTGCGTAGCCGCGACATCCGAGTCTTGCGCGGCGGTGGCCCCGGTGCTCCCGACGAGCGCCCGAAAGACTTCGTGCCGATCTTCACCCATCCGAAGGACACCATCGCACAACTGCAATTCATGCAGAGGCGCACATTGCGCGAGCCGGACGACTATCACCGGGCGGGAGATGTCGACCCGAGGTTCCTCCCGGGTTGGTCTCCAACATGGTGGGCCACCAACCATGGCCTCACCCTCGAACGGATGGCCTACGTGACGATCATCACGAATGATCTCGACCGAGCCACATCCATCTATGTCGACGCACTCGAGGGAACGCTGGTCGGGGAAGGGGAGTCAAAGCTCACCGAGACCCGCGATCTGTACGTCGCGATCGGCAAGCAGGTTGTGGTCCAGCTCTCCCAGCCACTGACGCCGGGCTCCATCGCCGGAAAGGACCTCGAGACCAACGGCGAGACGATTCACGCCGTGTGCTTCAAGGTCCGTGATCTCTCCGCGGCGGAGCGCTATCTCAAGGAAAAGCACATCGACGTCGTCGAGCGAGATGAAAACACGATCCTCACCGACCCGTCGACCACCTTCCGCGCTCCCTATCGCTTCACGACGGCAGAACTGTGACGGGTCGTCAGCTTCACTAGCTCCCCCGAATCGGCACAAGGGGACAGACGTCATACGACGGAGGGGCATGGGACATCTGGAGGTCGTGCAAGAGGCGATGCGCAACGATGGCATCGATGCGCTCTTGCTGGGCGGTGAGGCAGCAGGCTTCTTTGTGGCCGGGCACACCCGAATCGGAGTCCATCCCGGAGGGTCGGTCCTTCCGCTCACCATCGTGCCTTCCTCGGGACTTCCCCATGTGATCACCGGTGATCCGGACGGGGCCACGCACCTTCCCGAAGACCACGTGCACGCCACCCGGTGGAGCCCGATGACCCTGGCGCGGGATCTGCCCCAATGGCTGGGTGGCGCGAGCGGGTTGAGGATCGGCGTTGACATGCTCTCCCCGACCGCGCACTCGATCATTCGCGGCGCGCTGGCCGACTGCCGGCTCGTCGACGCCACCGGGTTGCTGGCCACGGTCATGCTTCCAAAGTCGCCCGAGGAGATCGACCGGATGGCGGTGTTGTGCCGCTTTGTCACCGCGGCGGCCGAAGAGGGGCTGCGCCACGGCAGACCGGGACTCATCGCGGCGCTCGGCGGGGCCTTCCCCATCACGTTCCCCCAGGTATCGAGTTCCGCCGTCAGTGTGGCGATCCGGCGGGACGGTTTGGTGGCCGAGGCACGGTTGGGTCCGGGACCCCCTTCGCTCGGCGAGAGAGCCCTCGACGCGCTGGTACCGGGAGCCACGGTGGACGACGTGGCCGAAGAACTTCCGGCGGGCGTCGAAGTGGTCGGTCTTGGTTGGGGCTTCGAAAGTCCGGTGCTGCGCCACGGCATGGGGAGCCCCTCGGGGTTGCGCCTGCAGGCCGGGTCCGTACTCGCCGTTCGGTGGGCCGCCTGCGGGGTGACGATTGCGTTGGGCGAATCGGGGATCCGGTTCCTCTCCCTCGAACCGGATGAGGTGGCCCGATGATCCGCCTCGACCCTCCCGCCCTCGTCGCCGCCCGGTCACGGCGCTTCGAGAACGTCGCCGGCCAGGCAGGCGTCGACAGCTGGCTGCTGACGACGGCCCTGGCGGTGCGCGTCGTCACCGGCGCCTGGTCCGACGATGTCGATCTTTCGAGCGAATGGTCGTCTCCGATCGTTGCGGTCTGCTCCGCCGTGCTCAGCCCTGGACTCCCGCCCAACGATCCCCGGCTCATCGACATGGTCGTCGACCTCCTGCCACGAACGGGCAAGGTCGCCGTCGATCGCCTCGGGGCCGATGCATATGACCGCCTTCGCGCGCTACGCCCGAACCTTGTGATCGAAGACGTCGCACCCCTCCTCGTAGCCTCCAATGCGCCACGAGACGCGGTGGAGATCGACGTGATCACCGAAGGCCACCACCGGACCGAAGCCGCCCTGGCCGCCATGCTGCACGAGGTGAGAGAAGGCGTCACGGAACGAGAGCTCAGCCGATCGTTCTACGGCCAGGCTGAGCAGCACGGGATAGAACGCATCCACGTCGACACCGTGTTCTCGGTGCTACCCCGAGATGTCGGCGACGCACCCTGGGCTCGAGGTGAATGGTCCGAGAGGTCTCCGTATCGCGAGTTGACCACGGACAAGATCCTGCGCCAGGGCGACCACGTTGTGTTCGACGCCGGGGCGGCGTATTGCGGATATGCGGTCGACGTGGGATGGACCCTGCTGGCCGGCGATGGGGAGCCCTCGGCCGACGAGGTGGCGCTCGCCGACGAATGGGACGAGGTGGCGCACCGCGTCATCGACGCCGCCACGCCGGGGGCAAGTGCCGCCGACCTCAGGCGGGCGGCACTCAAGGGCTGGGATCCGGACCGGCCACCCCCGTGGCCCCACCCGTTCTACGTGGCGCACGGCTTGGGAGTCCGGCCGGCCGAGTTGCCCTTCGCGGGCACCGACTTCGGCGTCGAAGCCGAAGAGTCGATGATCCTCACCAGCGGACAGGTGATGATGATCGAGCCCTACATTTGGCGGGCCGGCGTCGGCGGTTACCGGGCGGAGTACTGCATCGTGATCGAAGACGGAGGCGCTCGCATCATCAGTTCGTTGCCCTACGGCCAATGGCCGGCCCGGGGGTAGGGCGGCGGCGCGTCGGCCACCCCAGCCGAACGAGGGAAGCCCGTGAGTACGCTCGGCGGGGATCGACATGCCACTGATTTGGATCACCGGTATTTCCGGCTCAGGAAAGTCAGCTGTGCGGCGAGAGCTACGGAATCGCGGGTACGAATCGTTCGGAACTGATGAAGATGGTTTCGCACATTGGGTGGAGACCGAGAGTGGTGCGATCGCCCCCCGGGCGAGCGCCGGTGACCGCTCTGTGGCCTTTCTCGCGCACCATGACTGGAGAGTCGACGTGGAGAGCGTGAGACGGCTGGCGGAGGAGGCGGAGGGGAGGCCGGTCTTTTTGTGTGGCGCGGTGCAGAATGAAGTCGAGGCGTGGGAGTTCTTCGATACCGTGATCCTCCTCTCCGTCGATGAGGGGACGATTCGACGCCGGATCGAATCGAGAACGGATAACGACTTTGGGAAATCCGATCATGAATTGGCTTTGGTCCTGGGGTGGAATCAGAACATCGAAAGTGCCTATGAAAGCTACGGCGCCTTCATCGTCGATGCGCGCCAGGCCCTTGCAGATGTCGTCGAAGACGTCGTGAGGATGGCCGGGGGCACGGGCGGTTGACCTACACTGGGACCGATGATCGACCGGTACGGCATCGCCGCTCTGGGCTCGTCCTCGTGAGCGACCTCGGGGATACGCTGTCTGTTCGGGACTGCGTCGTCGGCTACTCCCAGACGTACGACAGTCGCGATCACGACGGCCTGGCGGGCGTGCTGGCGGAGGACTGCCGCGTCACCATGCAGGGCGGTCGGTTCGACGGGACGAGCTACGAGGGACGGGAGGCCGTACTCGACTGGCTGGAGGGGACGTGGCCCGAGACGCCTCCGTGCATCCATTTCACCGGCAATGCGAGAGTATGGACGGACCCCGCGGGTGCCGGCGGCCGCACCGACTACCTGTTCGTAGGCCGGCAGGCTGACGGGACGATCAGATTGACGGGGGCGGGCCAGTACCGGGATCGGTTCGCCCGGGTCGGTGACCACTGGGTGATCGAAGAACGGACCGTCGCAATGCTGGGGCACCCGGAGGAGTAGGCCTCACGTTCCTTCGCGTTCGATCGTCAGTGCGCCCCGGTTCACCTTGGTTGCTTCACTGCGAGGGATCGACTGCACGAACTCCACCGACTTCGGCACTTTGTAGGGCGCCAAGCGGCTCTTGGCGAAGGCGACGATGTCCTCGGTCGTGAGGAGTGAGAAGTCGTGGCGGGCCGGAACCACGAGTGCGTGGACACGGCGTCCCCACTCGGGATCGCGCAGGCCGATGACGACCACATCGCCGACGAGCGGGTGTTCGCTGAGTGCCGCTTCGACCTCGGCCGGATAGACATTGGCGCCGCCCGTGATGATCAAGTCGGACTGACGATCGGCGATGTAGAGGAACCCGTCGGGGTCCACCCACCCCAGGTCCCCCACCGTCCCGAACCCGTCCTCGGTCCGCGGTGGCGGAGGAGCATCGCCCAGGTAGCTGAAATCGGACCCTCCGGGAGAGCTCATGTAGATCTCCCCCACTTCGTCGGAGGGCAGGCTCTCCCCGTCCGGCCCCACGATGCGCAGCGAGGTCGAGCCCCATGGCCGGCCCACACTGCCCGGGTGCGCCAGCCACTCGTCGCCGCGGATGACGCACAGACCGAGTCCTTCGCTCATGCCGTAACTCATGAAGAAGCGCTCGGGGCCGACGAGGTCGATCCACGTTCGGGCCAACCACTGCGGAAGGAACGCCGCCCCTTGCTGGACCCACAGGAGACTCGAGAGGTCACGCGCACCGATGTCCTCGAGACGCGCCATCCGTTGGAGGATCACGGTGGCGCCGGTGAAGCCATGGACGCGCCGGTGCACGATCAGGTCCACGACGCGCCGGGCGTCGAACTTCTCGAGGAGGACCACCGAGTCCCCGGCGAGGAGGTGGTTCGTCGCCGAAAATCCGACCGTGTGGTAGAGAGGCCCCGGGACCAGCACGAGTTGCGGATGCGGCATCGGGCCATAGGACTCCAGCATGGCCGTCGTGTTCGAGATCGTCGCCGGATTCACCACACCCGGACGTTCGACCACGATGATCTTGGGGGTCCCGGTCGAGCCCGAACTGCAGATGCCGCGCGCCTTGGGAGGCGTGACATCGGGCAGCGGTTCGGTCGAATAGGAGAGGCTCTCTTCGAACAACCGGGTATCGCCCAGTTCGAGACTGACCGTCGGTCGGAGCACCTGACGCACACGGGCCAGCTCCCACTCGGGCAGGTCCCAGCGCAGAGGGACGACGACCGACCCCAGCTTCCAACCCCCGAACGCGGCAAACAGGTGGTCCGGGGAATTTCGGAGGCCGATGGCCAGCCGATCACCCAGGCCCAGCCCCTCCCCGGCCAGCGCCCGTGCCACCTGCGTGGATCTCTCGTCGAGCTCCCGCCAGCTGATCTCACGATCGGTGCCGTCCTCGGCGGCGAAGAGGAGCGCGAGGTCGTCCGGCCTCTCCGACGCCAACTGGCGGAGCCTGCGACCATACGACGGCAGTTCAGACCCCACCGGTGCCTCCGTCTGTCAGGGTTTGGCGCAGCAGCGCTCGCTTGACCTGACCCGTGGCCGGGGTGCGGGGGATGGCATCGACCGCGAGTATCCGCCGCGGGTGCTTGTACGCGGCCAGCTTGTCCTCCAGAAAGGACCGGACGTGGGACACCCCGGGTGGCGCCAGATCGCCACCCATCACCACGGCCGCACAGACCACCTCGCCCCACTGCGCATCGGGCACACCGAAGACCGCGACATCGGCCACCCCCGGATACGAGCGAAGGAGCGCCTCGACCTCGACCGGCGCCACCGATTCACCACCAGTCCGGATGATCTCCCGTTTCCGGCCGACGATGGTGAGGTACCCCTCCGGATCGAGCGTTCCCACGTCGCCTGTTCGGTAGAAGTCCCCGTCGAACGCCTGCGCCGTCTCTTGCGGCGCGTCCCAGTATTCCGACATCACTGCCTCGCTCGCCACCAGGATCTCGCCGTCCTCCGCCAGCACCACGCGGCAGCCCGGAACTGCCTTTCCGACGCTGCCCGGTTTCCGCCAAAGGTCCCACGGAGCCAGCGACGTGTGCATGCCACCCTCGGTCGAGCCGTAGTAGACACGCAACTCGCACCAGGGGAACCGCTCCTGCACCCGCTCGAGCAGGTGCGGCATCGCGGCGGAGGTCCCTGTGTCGACTTGGCGCAGGGAGCTGCAGTCGTACCGGCTGGCATCTGTCTCGAGGATGCGCTCCCATACGGCGGGTATGCCGTAGAGGTGGCTGGCCTTGCGACGTGCGACCTCAGCGAGCAGCGCGTCGGCACTGGCCGAGCGCACGTAGTGCACGGCACGTCGGCGTTGCCAGCATTCGAGCGTGAAATTCCAACCGGCGAAGTGCGATTGCGGGAACATGCAGACCAATCCGGGGCCCCCGGCATGGCTGAAGAAGCAATCGCCGGGAAAGGAGCGGAGCCAGCTGGCCCGATGGGACACCACGACCCCCTTTGGCCGTCCCGTGCTGCCGCTCGTCAGGTAGATGATGTGCGGATCGCTCTCCTTGGGGCCGGTTGCGGACGGCTGCGGCGAGGCTGCCGGCGCGGCCTTGCGTCCCGGGCCGGTCGTGGTGAGCGTCGATGCCTCCACATCGAAGACGGCCGAAAGCGCTCCGATCTCGACGGCGACGCCCATTGCGTCCGCCGCGTGGCCCCGATCGGAGATGAGGACGCGGGGCCTCAGATGCGACGCCAGGGGGAGGACTTCATCGGCGCCCAACCGCCCGTCCAGCGGGGCGAAGACGGCCCCGATCTGTGCCGCCGCCCCGAAAACCGGAAGGACGTCGAGGGAGATGTCGCTCCAGCAGGCAATGCGATCACCCTTGGCGATCCCGATGGACAGGAGGGTCTGCACCATATGACCCGTCCGCACCGCCAACTCCCCGAATGTCAATTCACGTTGCTCGAGGGTCGCGCACACTGCACCCGGGCTCACCGTGGCGGCGTCACGTAGAATGTCCGAGACAAGCATCAGAACACCTCAGGTTGACGCGCGAGATCGAGGGCGCTGCAATGGTCGATGAGAAGCCGGGGGCGCACGGTGCACCACCGCGGGTCGTTCTCGTGCACGGCGCGCCGGATCGCGCGCGGAGTTTCAACGCGACGGTCAGGGAACTGACCGGCTACACCGTGACGACGTACGACCGTCGGGGATACGGGCAACGGGCCGGTCATCCGCCCAAGCCCACGGGCGACATCTTCGAGCACGCCGACGACCTCATCGCCATGTTGGACGGGACACCCACCCCTGTCGTCGGGCACAGCTTCGGCGGCATCGTGGCCATGGCCGCGTCCGTGAAGGCCCCAGACCTCATCCCCGCGCTGGGACTGTGGGAGCCTCCCCTCGTGTGGACGTCGTGGTGGCCGGACACCCGCATGCAAGATGCCACGGCAAGGCTGGTGGAATCTGCAGATGTGCTCAAGCTCGGTGAGCTTTACACGCGGGCCGCAATGGGCGAGGCGGCGTGGCAGGCGCTCCCGGCGGCGCAACGATCGGGGTATCGGGCCGAGGGCGCCTCCCTTCACGCCGACATGCGATCGATCCTGCGCGAGCCCTTTGCGCTCTCCTCGGTGCCGTCACCGATCGTGGTCGGATGTGGCTCCGGCGGCAGGGACGGCTACGACGACGTCGCTCGGCGGCTGGCATCATTTCTGTCGGCGGAGCTGTTCGAGGTGGCAGGGGCACCCCACCTCGTGCATGTGGCGCAACCGGATACGTTCGCTCATCTGGTGCGTCGTACGGTGTCGCTCGGCTCCCGTTCCCTCAACACAGATCGTTCTCCTTGAGGGTGGCCTCCAGCGCCTGCAGGAAGCCCTCGATGTCCTCCGAGGTCATCGGCAGGCTCAGGACACCCATCACATTGAAGTAGAAGCACAGGTAGCCCTCGTTGCACAGGCCGAGTGCGATGCGTCCGATGATCTCCGAGTCGCTGGTGAAGGCCGTGTCGATGTCGACCACCGGCACCGAGGTCCAGTGCAGCCCGAAGAACTGGCCCAGGCCTGTGGCCTGCAGGGGCACCCCGAGCCGCGTGGCCAGAGCCCCCACACCGGTTCGCACCTGCTCGCCCAGGGCCTCGATGTGCGCATGCACCTCGGGGGTCAACTGTTCGAGCTGGGCCACGCCCGCGGCCAGGCAGATCGGGATTCCGCCAACCGTCGAGGCGTGGCGCACGGGGCGGTCGAAGGGGTACAGAGCCGAGTCGACGAGATCCATGATGTCGGACCTCCCCCCGAAGGCCCCCAGGGGCAGGCCGCCGCCGAGCGCCTTTCCCATGGTGGTCAGGTCGGGAATGACACCCATCCGGCCTTGCGCTCCGTGCGGTCCAAGGGTGCAGGTGACCACTTCGTCGAAGATCAACACCACGCCGCAGTCCGACGTCACCCTTCGGAGCCGCTCGAGGTACTCCTTGGTGGCCGGGATCATTCCCGAACCGCCCAGCATCGGCTCGACGATGACGGCACCCAGCTCTTCCGCCTCGGCCCTGATGATCCGCTCACACTCGTCCGGCTGGTTGTAGGGCAAGAGGACCACGCTCTCCTTGGTCCCCGGAATCAGACCCCGCGGCACGAATGTCGGATCGGTGTAGCGCCCGTTGGCAATGACCGAGGCGTCGTGTGTCCCGTGATAGCCCCCCATGATCTTCGCGATCTTTGGTCGGCCGGTGAAGGCTCGGCCCACCCGCAGGGCCATCATCGTCGCTTCCGTGCCCGACGTCGTGAACCGCATGCGCTCCATGGACGGGATCCGCTCCTGGATCAACTGCGACAACGCGTACTGCAGGTCGGGTTCGGGTTGGCAGAACGTGATCCCCTTTTGCAGTTGTGCGGTGATCGCCGCGTTGATCTTCGGATTACCGTGACCCAGAGGGAAGACCCAGTCGCCGTTGAGCAGGTCCACCAGGCGGTGACCGTCGGCATCCCATACGTGGCAGCCTTGGGCCCGTTCGATGTAGAGGGGATAGGGCAGCATCACGCCCAATCCGCCGGGAACCCCACCGGGTACCGCCACCTGGTTGCGTTCGAAAGCGGCACGTGACTTCGGCGTGCGCGCCCGGTAGCGCGCCTCTGTGCGTCCGATGGATTGCTCAGCTACCGGCTCTTGTGCAATCGCCATGGCCCCCACCCTTTCTGTTGACCTGCGGGGAGGATCTCCCCGGACGGTTCGAACGGCTCACGTGCTGGCCCAATTCGGCGGCCTCTTCTCCCGGAACGCCAAGGGGCCCTCGCGGAAGTCAGGGTGCCCCCAGTGCATGCGGACCAGCGCCCACCCGTATTCTGCGGCGTGGGCATACCCGACCTCCCGCGACTGCCAGATCGCTTGCTTCGATCGTTGCACCGCGGCCGGCGAGTTCGCAGCGATCACCGCCGCCATCTCCTGGGCGGACTTCATCAACTGGTCCTGCTCGAACACCTCGTCGACCAGACCGAGTTCGTACGCCCTCGTCGCGGGCATCCGGTAGTCCTTTCCCATGAGGGTCATCCGCAGCACGCTGCCCAACGGGAGACGATACGCCAGCGCGGTGTTCTCGACTCCGCCGACCATGCCCACATTCACATGCGTGTCCATGAACGAGGCGGCAGGGCTGGCGAGGACGATGTCGGCGTCTGCGACGAAGTGCAGGCCGGCTCCGGCGCAGACTCCATTGACCGCACAGATGACCGGCTTGAGGACATTGGCGTGACGTGGCGACCAGAACACCTCGGTGTGCAGGGGCCCCGAGCCCTGGGTCACGCGCCCGCGTTCGGCAATGACGTCGACGTCCGCCCCGGTGCTGAAATGCCGGTCCCCCGCGCCGGTGATGATCGCCACCCGGATGTCATCGTCCTCCTGCACATCTCTCCAGATGGCATGTATCCGGTCATGCATCGCCGGCGTGAGGGCATTGCCGCGATGAGGGCGGTTCAAGATGATGGTGGCAATGTGCCCGTCCTTCTCGTACAGCAGCTCGGACGCCGATGCCGCGCGCTCTCCGTCCTTTTCCCCACTCATGTGGCGACCAATGCACCCGCGGGGCGCCAGCGCGCCCGGCCCGCGTCCACTTGCGTTGCGAACACCCCGCCTGCTTCTCCGCACAGGGCGCGGATCCGCATCGACCACATGTGCAGATCGAACTCGGTCGTCAACCCGAGGGCGCCACATATCTGATGGCATTCGCGCACTGTCCGCCTTCCGGCTGCGACACTGTGGGCGGCGGCCAGCGCGGCCTCTGCCGATGGCGCGCCCGACCAGGCGGCCCGATAGGCCAACCAACGGCTCCCCTCGACCTGCACGAAGAGTTGGGCCAGGCGATGTTGCAAAGCCTGCAGCGTCGCCAGGCTGCGACCGAACTGGTAGCGCTCCTTGATGTGACCCAGGAGGACGTCGAGACAGGCCGAGGCGTTCCCGACGATTTCGGCCGCGATCGTGATGCGCCACCACGCCATCATTCTGTCGGCACTCCCCGGTCCGAGAGAACGGCGAGAGCCGATGGTCACGCGTGCGGCAGGGTAGCCCCATGACGTCGGCGACGGTTGCACGCCGTCGACCTCACAGAGAAAGGCTTCGCCCTCCACCGGCATGACGAGGAATCCCGGAGCGGTGGCGAATCGGACCGGGGCGTCGTCGCGGGGAGGAGTACGTGACAGGCCGACCGGGCCCCGCAGTTCGGGGATACCGAGCGCCGGACCGACCACGGCCAACGCACCCGTCGCCACCGTCCCCAACGCCCTGGCAACCTGCTCCACCATCAGCACGGCTTCGAGCGGCCCCGCATCCGGATCGGAGAACATCCCGAGATAGCCCTGGTCCCACAGCACCTTCTCCAGGGGCGTGTCGTGGGCACCGTCTTCGAGCAGGACCCGGCAACGCTCAGGTCCCGCCATCCGCTCCAAAATGGTGCGGAGACCCTCGCTGATCATGCGCTGTTCGTCGGTCAGTTCCAGGTCCACGGCATCACTTCTCCGCCGACGGTCCGGCCGGCCGCACGCCGGTCTCGCTGCGCGGGAGATCGAGCACCAACTGAGAGACAAGGTTCAACTGCACCTCGAACGTCCCGCCGGCCAGGCCGACAGCAAGAGAGTTCCGGTGCTGCACGTCGGCCAGCCTCCCCGAGACGAGTCCCTCTTCGCCCATCAATTCCACCGTCGCGTCGGCCACCATTCGCTCCGCTTCCACCGCCGCCACACGCGCCACGTTGGCCAGACCCGACGGAGGACGACCCTTGGCGCGTTCGTCGACGACCCGGTACACCAGAACACGCGCCGCCTCGCAGGCGGCAAAGGCTTCACCCAGGAGTGCGAGAACCCTCTCCTGCTCCAGAATTCCCGCCCCCTCCGCCCACTGCGCCACGAGGTCGAGCACCTGCTCGCCACGGATGTAGCGCGGCAAGCCGACTCTCTCGTTCGCCAGCGCCCGGACGACGACTGCCCAGCCACCGTTCTCCGCTCCGAGCCGGGCCGACTCGGGAACGACCACATCGGTGAACGTGAGCTCGTGAAACGCGTGGTCGCCGACGATCGCCGGGATCTTTCGCACCTCGATGCCCGGGGTGTCCATGGGCACGAGGACGACCGAGAGCCCCCGATGGCGCTCCGCGTCGGTCCCGGTGCGGACGAGGAGGAAGCAGTACTGGGCCGTGTCGGCGTACGAGGTCCAGATCTTCCGGCCATTGACGATGTACGAGGTACCGTCGCGCTCGGCCCGCGTCCTGATCGATGCCAGGTCCGAGCCCGCATCGGGCTCTGAGAACCCCTGGCACCACACGACCGACCCTGCCGCCATCGGGCCGAGAAATCGTTCCCGCTGCTCGTCGGTCCCGAATTCGATGAGGGCTGGGCCGATCCAATTCACATTCATGTACTGCGGTCCGCGTGGCTCACCGTTGGCCCACATCACCTCCGCCACAATTTGCTGCTGCCACGACGAGGCGGCATTGCCGCCGTACTCCTTCGGCCAACTCGGAACGAGCAACCCATGCTGCGCCAGCGCTTGGGCGAAGGCGCCGGTGGCCGGACTCCAGACCGAACTGCCGAGGCTACCCGGCGGGCGGTCCCAATCTTCGGGTAGATGCTCGACAACGAAGCCTTCTAACTCCGCCCGGAATCGCTCCTCTTCCTCTGACCAAGCAAAGTCCATGGTGGAGAATGCATCCAAGTCTCACGTGCTCGCAGCACGGCTGATAGCTAATGTTGCGCAATTCCGATGAGTAATCTAATTGATTATACAAAGCCGTGCCACCGTGCCACGGGGTGAGGCGGCGGGCCCGGGCCCTGATCTCGAGTTTTGGCGGGCCGGAGGGCCCCTCTCCTCCTTTCCGCCCGCACTGGCCCGACAACTCGAGGAGGAGGGCTGGGACGGCCATATGGCCATGGACTCGCAGGCACTGGCCGGCGACCCCTACGTGATCCTCGGCGCCGCCGCCGCGTCAACGTCACGGTTGCTGCTGGGCACCGGGGTCACGAACACCCTGACGCGCGAACTGTCGGTCACGGCCGGCGCCATCACGACCGTGCAGGCCCAATCGCAGGGACGGGCGGTCCTCGGGATCGGAAGGGGGGACTCGGCCCTGGCCTTCCTCGGTCGCGGCCCGGTCCCGGTGCGCCAGTTCGAACACGCGCTCGTGCTCCTCCAAGCATTGCTGGGTGGTGAGGAGGTCGCATTCGACGCCGCGCCGGAGCGGGCCGTGGGCGGACGCATGCCGCAGGGATCACGCCTGGCATGGATCCCCGAAGGACTCCCCAAGGTGCCCCTCGACGTCGCCGCGACAGGACCCCGCGTCATTGCCGCGGCCGCACGGATCGCGGAGAGGGTCACCGTCAGCGTGGGCGCCGAAGGCGAGCGGGTGGCAGAAGCTGTGGCCCTGGCACGCCATGCCCGCCAGGTTGCCGGGCTCGACCCCGAAGGCCTCAAGCTGGGGGCACAGGTGATCGTCATCCCCCACGGCGATCTGGGCCAGGCGCGCGCCTGGGCGAGGCCCATGGTGGCGAGCCTGGCGCGCTTCAAGGTCCTCGACCCCGCCGCACCGTCGCCCCGTGACGACACTCCCGTGCTGGGCCGGCTACGCGAGGAATACGACATGACCCGGCACGCCACCGTCGACAAGATGGCAGACGACGCGCTGCCCGACGACTTCATCGATCGCTTCGCCATTGTGGGATCGGTCGAGCACTGCGTCGAGAGGCTCGTGCGGCTCGTCGCGCTCGGGATCGACCATTTTCACACCGTCGGCGTCATCTTCGACCCCGACGCGGAAGAAACCACACGACACCTCTTTGTCTCCGAGGTGATGCCGGCCGTCCGGCACGCCGCCCACCATCTCGCCTAGGAGACCTCTGTTCCGGAGCGGTGGCCCGGTCATCGGACCTCAGGCGCTGATCTCTATCCCGAAGTAGCGCTCGAAGATCTCGTCGCTTTGGAGGTCGTCGGCCGGGCCCGAGAAGACGACCTGGCCCCGGTTGAGCAGGCAGGCCTCGTCGGCCAGGGCCAGGGCCCGGGTCACGTACTGCTCGACCAAGAGCACCGAGACCCCGGTCGAGACGATCTGGGCCAAGGTCTCAAAGATGCGGTCGACGATGATGGGGGCGAGCCCGAGGGAGGCCTCGTCGACCACGACGATGCGGGGCTCGGAGGCAAAGGTGCGCACGAGGGCCAGCATCTGCTGCTCGCCCCCCGAGAGGCTCCCGGCCAGCTGCTTCATGCGGGTGGCCAGAGCCGGGAAGGACTCGACGGCCCGCTCGATGGTGGCGGTCTCCTTGCCCTTGGGCGACTGGAGGATCAGGTTGTCGCGCACGGTGAGGCTGGGGAAGATGCCCCGGCCCTCGGGCAGGTTGCACAGGCCCTTGCGGCACATGTAGAAGGGCTTCTTTCCCGTCACGTCCTGGCCGTTCAAGATGACGCGCCCGCTCATGGGCTTGATCAGGCCCGAGGCGACGCGCAACAAGGTGGTCTTGCCGGCCCCGTTGGGGCCGAGCAGGGCCACCACCTTTGAGTCGGGGACCGACAGGCTGACATCGCGCAGGACCACGGTGTCGCCGTAGCCGGCGGTGATGTTCTCGAGCTCTAGCACCGCTGCCTCTCCTTTTGGTCGTGGGTCATGGCCCCTCGGTCGCCCCCTGGGCCACGCTGAGGGACCCGTCGCCGCCCTCGTCGGTGCCCCCCGGAGCGTCCCCTTCGACCCCTTCGGAGCCCAGATAGGCGGCCCGGACGATGTCGCTGTTGAGCATCTCGGTCGGGCTGCCCTCAAAGACCAGGCGGCCGAAGTCGAGCACGTAGATGTGGGCGCAGACCTGGCGCACCAGCGCCATGTCGTGCTCGACCAGCAAGATGCCCGAGCCGCGCTCGGCCACCACCCCGGTCAGCACGTTGCCGAAACTCACCGTCTCTGAGGCGTCGAGGCCGGCCGAGGGCTCGTCTAAGAGCAACAGGTCGAAGGGCCCGGCCAGGACCCGGGCCAGCTCGACCAGGCGGCGCTGCCCGGTGGGCAACAACCCGGCCTGGAGGTCCGAGAGGGGGCCGATGCCGGTCAGCTCCATGGCCTCGTCGACGGCCCGGCGCACGACGGCGCGGTCGCGGCGGCTCCCGACCAGCTGGGTCAAGGGGTTGGCCCCGGCCATGGAGGACTCCCGACCGAGCTCGACGTTCTCGCGCACGCTCAACGAGTTGAACAGTTCGGCCTTTTGGAAGGTGCGCCCGAGCCCGAAACGCGAGCGCCCGGCCGGGCCGATCCCCGTCACGTCGCGCCCGTGCAAGGTGATGGCGCCGGCGGTCGGCTTGAGCAGGCCCGAGCAGGCGTTAAAGGTGGTGGTCTTGCCGGCCCCGTTGGGACCGATCAGCCCGGTGACCCGGCCCATGGGGGCGGCCAGGCTCACCCCGTCGACGGCGCGCACCCCGCCGTATTGGACGGCCAGGTCGGCCACGCTGAGCCCGGCCTTGCTCGAGGCGGGCACCGAGGCGCGGGCCGCCAGCTCGCGGTCGTGGTGCGCACTGGCGATCTCGCTGTTGACGGCCTGGGTCACCAGGCGGTCCACCTCGGTCTCGGTCTGGGCCACTTCGGGGGCCCGGCCCCCCAGGCGGTCCAAGAAGTTGCGCACCGCCATGGGCACGGGCAGGACCCGGTTGGCCTGGAGGGCGAAGGTGGCGGCCGAGACGCCGAAGACGATGGTCAGATAGGTGTTGATGTTGGCCACGGTGATGTAGCCCGGGACGATGCCGTAGGCCAAGGCGGCCAAAATGGCATACCAGGGATCGCCGATCACGGTGATGGTCAAGATGGCCACCATGGTGAGCGAGGCGAACGAGCTGTAGTTGGTGCCCAGCCCATAGCTGAACAGGCTGGCCAAGAGGGCGCCGGCGATGGCGGCCAGGCCGGCCGAGATGCAAAAGACCAGCACCTTCATGACGTTGACCGTCGCCCCGTGGGTCTCAAGGGCGACCGGCGAGTCGCTCAGGCCCTTTAAGAGGCGCCCCATGCGGCCGCGCAAGATGGCCTGGATGACGACGACGGTGAGCACCACGAAGGCCAAGAGCAGGTAGTAGAAGCCCTTGTCGGAGAACAGGTGCCAGCCCAAGATGGTCACGTCGGGCCGGGGGGCGGCGATGCCGCCCGTGGTCGGGCCGAACATGAGGTTGGTGTCGTAGAACATCTGCTCCAACAAGATGCCGAAGCCGTAGGTGGCGAGCGCCAAAAAGACGCCCGAGAGGCGGATGGCCGGGATGGCGACGAGGGCCCCGACCGGGACGGCCACGAGGCCGGCCAAGAGGAGGGCCAGCGCCCAGGGCAGATGGAAGCTGGTGGTGAAGTGCCCGAAGGCGGCCGCCCCCACGGCGGCGAAGGCCAGGTGGCACAAAGAGATCTGCCCCGAGGTCTTGACCAACAGGCCCAAGGACAAGAACAACATGATGTAGACCAGGGCGCTCGACCACGTCGACAGGTTCACGCCGACGAAGGAGGGCACGAAGCAAAAGAAGACCAAGGCCAAGGCGGCCGCCCCCAGGCGGACCCTGGTCGGGGCGTACCAGCTGCGGCGCAAGGCCGTAGCGGCCACCACCCGGCGCTCGGCCAGGCGGGCCCGGGGGGTCACGATGAGCACGATGAACAAGATGACGAAGGGCAGCCCGGCCGACAATCCGGTCAGCCACGACACGCTGGCCGCGTACTTGGTGGCCAAGGCGCCGGCGATGCCGATGAACAGGCCGCCGGCGAAGGTGAGGGGCAGGTTGGAGAAATAGCCGATGGCGGCCGCCCCGAAGGCCTGGACCACCAACAAGGTGATGATCTCGGCGTTGAGGCTGAGACTCGGGGCCAACAACAAGCCGGCCATGGAGGCGAAGATGGTCCCGATGATCCAGGCCCAGCGCCGCACGGCCACAGGGTTGGTGCCGGTCATCGAGACCAGGTCGGGGTTGTCGACCACGCCGCGCATGGCCACGCCGAGGCGCACCACCCGGAAGAAGTAGTACAAGACCCCGGTCGCCACCAACGAGACGATGACGACGGTGATCTGGTCCCACCCGACGTTGACGCCCAAAAAGCGGATGGTGTTGGTGTCTAAGAAGGGGGGGAAGTTGACGTTGGCGTTGCCGTACCAAAGCGTGCCGACGCCCACCACGATGAGCAAGAGCCCGACGGTCGCCACCACCTTGAGGGTGGCCGTCGCCGGTTCGAGGATGCGGGCCAACAACTCGAGGCCCAGGCCCTCGATGGGTGACAGGACGAACAAGACGATGAGCGACGCCCAGGGCCAGGGCACCCCGTGCTGGCTGTGCAAGAAGTAGAAGACGAACACGGCCACCGCCGCGATGGCCCCATAGGCGAAGTTGAAGATGCCCGAGGTCTTATAGGTCAAGACCAGGCCGGTGCCGGCCAGGCCATAGACAGCTCCGGTGGTGAGGCCGATGACGATGAACGGCAGAAACTCAGACACGATGCAAGAATGCCCCCTGTGTGCGTGTGAACGGCCGGCGGAGTGCCGACCGGGCCGCCCCGACTCCGCTACTCCCCTGTTCGGCTAACCCTCAAGTTTGCTATCACTCAAATGATGGGAGAACCCTAGCGCGCCCGGACTGGGCGCGTCAGTGTCCCGGCGGTGCGCTGCTCGGCGGGAGGTCGGCCCTCGCTCGCGTCGGGTCCGGCCACCCTGGCCCCGCTCCACCAGAAGCGTACGACCTGTTTTCAATCTCCTCCCCCGTCTCGAGAGAGCGGGAACTTGCGGTCGTCCACCTCGGCTCCGTAAGTTCCACCCTGCACGAGCGCGCATGTGCGCTCCGACCCGTCAGGGCCCGGCACGAGCAGAATGGGGGACGATGGAATCGTCGGACGAAGCCCCGGCCAGCACCCCGTTCCAGATGACCATCGAGCGCGGCAAGATACGCGAGTTCGCGCAGGCCACCAAGTCGAAGAACCCCGACTACCTGAGCGCCGAGGCGCCTGTCTCGCCAACGACGTTCCTCGTGACCTCGACGTTCTGGCAGGATCCGGACAGTCATCGGGTGGGAGGCGGGTTCGCGAGTTACGACCGCATCCTGCACGGGGCGCAGGAGTACATCTTCTTCGGTGAGCCGCCCCGCGCCGGCACCACGCTGACGGTGCAATCGAGGCCGGGTCGGGTCTACGAGAAGACGGGTCGCCGCGGGGGCGTCATGACCTTCCACGAATTGGTGACCGAATACCGCGACGAGACCGGCCTGCTCGTCGCCGAGTCGCGTGGCACCGTGATAGAGACCAGCCGACCTCCCTCCGGGGGACCGGCATGAACGCGCCCAAGGCCGGCGAGCTGGTCGCGGGAGCGGAGCTGTTCTCCGTCAGCGACGCGCCTCTGACCATCACCGACTTCGTGCGCTATCAGGGTGCGTCCGGCGACATGAACCCCGTGCATCACGACACCGAGTTCGCCCAACGCGCCGGCTTCCCCACACCCTTCGCCGTGGGCATGCGCCAAGCCGGGGTCCTGGCGACCTTCATGACCGATCGCTTCGGGGCGTCTGCCGTCCGACGGTTCAAGGTGCAATGGAAGGAGCAGGCATGGCCGGGCGACGTCTTGACCTATGCGGCCACCGTCGCCGGCGTGCGCCAGGAAGGCGATGAACGCTTCGTCGACCTGGAGGCCACGGTGACGCGGCAGACGGGCGGGGTCCATCTGCAGGGCTGGGCCACCTTCGTCCTGCCATGACGTCCGAATTCAGCGGGCACTGCGTCATCGTCACGGGTGGGGGGCACGGCATCGGCCGCGCCCTGGCCGAGCGATTCGCGGCTGACGGGGCCAAGGTCGTGGTGGCCGATCGCCATGGTCCACGGGCGCAAAAGGTGGCGCAGCGCATCGGAGGCTTGGCCGTGCCCGGCGACGTGGCCAGCCCGGCAGCCATCGGTGCCCTGGTCGAACAGGCCGTCGCCACCTTCGGTCCGGTGCGGATCTTCTGTTCCAACGCCGGTATCACCGGAGGATTCGGGCTCGAGTCCTCCGTTGAGGAGATCGACGAGATCACCAGGATCAACCTGTTGGCCCACGTCTGGGCGGCCCAGGCCGTGGTACCGGCCATGCTCGAACAAGGTGGCGGTCACCTGGTCCAGACGCTGTCGTCGGCCGCCCTCATCAGCGGACCGGCCCCGATGGGGTACACGTTCACCAAGCACGGGGCTCTCGGATTCGCCGAGTGGCTCCAGCTGACCTACGCCCACCGCGGGATCAACGTCACCTGCCTGTGCCCCAACCTCGTCAACACGGGCATGATCGGCCGGAACGAGGACGACGAGGCGGAGGGTGTGGCGTACACGCTCACCGAGGGTCTCGGCGACATCGTCGAGCCCGAAGAATGCGCCGAGCAGACCGTGGCGGCCATGCGCGAAGGTCGATTCTTGGTGCTCCCCCACCCCCAGGTGGAGAGATCGTTCCGGCGCAAGGCCGAGGATTACGACACATGGCTGGCGCAGACGGCGGAGCGGCTGCGGCCCGCGACCTGATCAGAGGCGTCCGACCGGACGGTCTGCGCGGGAATCCACGTGGGCGCCCGCCGCTACGTGGGACGTGAGGGCGACGCGTTGTGGAGGACCTCGTCGAAGGGTCGGTCCTTGTCGGCTGCGAACTCGCGGGGCATGCCGAGCACACGCTCGCTGATGATGTTGCGCTGCATCTCGTTGCTGCCCCCGCCCAGGCTGCCGCTTTGGCGCTGGAGGAACTCGACCCCCTTGAGTCCCGCCAGATCGCCGTCCTCCCACACTGCGGCGCCGGCCCCGGCGATCTCGAGTGCGATGTCCGCCTGGCGCTCCGAGTTGGTCGCGGCGTAAAGCCGGTGCAACGATCCGCCCGGGCCGGGCAACGCGCCCGAATTGATGGCATGGGTGACGCGCCCGATGAGTTGGGCCCCGACCAGGTCGTTGACCCGAGCTTCGGCCACAAGCTGGATCACCCTCGGGTCCGATGCTCGTCCCGATGCCCGCGCCAACTCGATCAGGTCGCTCCGGCCTGCTCCATGATCCCCGCGCCCGCCGCTCGAGCCGCTGAGGTAGGGGGACCCGCCGCCCACCGCGTCACGCTCGTGGAACAAGAGGCGTGAGGCCACCGTCCAGCCGTCGTTGATCTCGCCGATCACATCCTCGATCGGAATGGCGACGTCGTCGAAGAACTCCTGGCAGAACTCGTTCGAGCCGTTCGACATCTTGATCTGTTGGACGTCGATGCCGGGCTGGTGGATCTTGATCATGAACATGGTGAGGCCGCGGTGTTTGGGCGCATGCCAGTCGGTGCGGGCCAAGCACATGGCATAGTCGCAGCGGAACGCACCGGAGCTCCAGATCTTCGAGCCGTTCAGGATGAAGACGTCGCCGTCGCGCGTCGCCCGCGTGATCAGGCTCGCCAGGTCCGAGCCCCCCGACGGCTCGGAGAGGAACTGCACCCACATCTCCTCGCCGGAGATCATCTTGGGCACATGGGCCTGTTTCTGCTCCTCGGTGCCGAAGTCGAGCAACGTCGGGGCCAGGATGGAGAAGGTCGGGATGTTGAGGACCACCGGCATCTCATAGGGCGCGGTCTCCTGGGTGAAGGCGATCTGATGGGCGCGTGTGAGGCCCTGCCCGCCGTACTCCTTCGGAAAGCACAGACCGGCGAAGCCTCCGTCAAAGAGGATGCGCTGGAGTTCCCGGGCGCGGGTCCCCATCTCGTCGAGCGCCATCAGGTGGTGATTCGTCTGGCCCTCCTTGAGTCGCGGCATGTTGTCCGCGAGCCAAGCCCGCGCCCGCAGGCGAAATGCCTCCAGGTCCTCCGTGCCTTCTTCCGCTGTCTCAATGCCCACGATCGCCCTCCAATCCGAGTCCCCGTGCAATGCGCTCTCGGTGATCGTAGGGAGTGCCGAAGAGCGAGCGATCCTGCACGACCCGACGGATGTAGAGATGGAGATCGTGGTCCCAGGTGACGCCGATGCCGCCATGGAGCTGTACGCAGTCCTGGAGGATCACCGGCGCCTTGTCCCCGATGTAGGACTTGGCCACGCTGACGAGCTCGAACGCCTTCTCGGACCGGCCGTCCACCGCCCGTGCCGCGGCGGCCGACGTGCCGAGGCAGGCTTCCGTCCACAATTTCATGTCGGCAAATCGATGCTTCAACGCCTGATACGACGCGAGCGGACGTCCGAACGAGTAACGGTCGAAGGAGTAGGCGAGGGTGAAGGCGAGCACGTGGTCGGTGACGCCCACCATGGAGGCGCACTGGAGCGCGACGGCCAGCTCGAAGAGCCGCTCGATCTGTGGCGCCGCTCCTCCGACGTCGCCGAGCACCGCCTGCGGCCCCACGACGACGTTGTCGAACGACACCGTGGCGAAGCGTCGGACGAGGTCGATCCCCTCGGCCGCGACCACGCTGACACCTGGAGTGTCTGCCTCGACCACGAACTGGGTGACCGCTCCGTCGACGAGTGCCGCCACGACGAAGAACCCGGCTTCAGCGGCGGCCTCTGCCGGGGCCTTCTTGCCCGAGAGCACGAACTCGTCGCCCCGGCGGGCCGCCGTGAGCGTGACGGCGTCGGGGAGTCCGGGGTGCCGGGGTTCGGCGAGACACCACGTGGCGATGTTCTCGCCCGAGAGGAGGCCGGGGAGGTAGCGCTCCTTCTGGGCCTCCGTCGCGAACTCCGACAGCGCCGCCGCCACCACGTTCGTCGGAAGGAGGGGTCCCGGGGACACCCAGTGCCCCATGACCTCGGCCACGAGGGTCAGGTCGAGGAGGCCATGGCCCGACACACTCCCGCCTCCGTCGTCTTCGGACACGAGCAGCGACGTCCATCCGAGCTCGGCGCCTTGGCGCCACCATGCCGTCGGATACCCGGCCGGCTCCTTCTCGGCCCACTCCCGCACCGTCGAGAGCGGGCACGTGCGCTCGATGTACTTGGCCGTCGTCTCCCTGAAGAGCCCCTGGTCGTCTGTCAGCTCCAAGTCCACTCGCTCATCCTCTCTCCGCTACGGGCACCTCGCGCACAACCCGTGGTTCCGCTCCGGCGCCACCTCCCGCCGCGGGCGCCCGGCACCCCGGGCGCGCCGTGGCGTCTACGACTCATTTCTGCATCTGTCCAATTGCGTCCCGTGGCCCCGCCCGCCGCGGACGACGACGTCGGCCGGACCTTACGTCGGCCAGAGCAGCGGGAGCGTGTCGACCTGGCGAAGGCCGAACATGAAGTTGAGCTCCGTTCCCGGGGCAATCTCGTAGTGGGGGATCCGCTTGTGCCACTCCCGCAGGGTGGTCCGCAGTTCGAGGCGGGCCAGGTGTGAACCCAGGCACCGGTGCACCCCGGCTCCGAACGCCAGGTGCTTGGTGTTGCGGGTGAGGTCCACTTCGTAGGCGTCGGGCAGCTCCTGCTCGTCCGTGTTGGCCGAGCCGATGCTGATGCCGACGTGCTCGCCCTTTTGGAACGGGCATCCTCCGAGCTCGAAGTCCTGCTGCACCACGCGGGGGACACCGGTGACCGGTGTCTCCCAGCGCAACAGCTCCTCGACCGCCGAGGGAATGGTGGCCGGGTCCTCCACGATCAATCGTCGTTGCCCGGGGTGCTGGGCCAGATACGCGAAGAAGCACTCCAACGCGTCGGTCACGGTGTCGAGACCGGCCAGCAGGAAGAGGAAGCAGATGCCGAGGATCTCGTCGTCGGTCAGCTTGTCCCCGCCGACCTCGGCGGTGGCGAACATGGAGAGCAGATCATCTTGCGGCTTCTTGCGGCGGTCGGCCAGGGTCTCGGAGAAGAATCGCTCCACCTCGCCTGCATTGACGCGCTGCTGGGCCTGAATCTCTTCGAGGTCGTTGCCGGCGGGCCGCAAGATCCCGTTCTTCATCTCCAAGAACATGGCCAACTCCGACACCGGAAGGCCGAGCAACCGAAGGAAGACAGACGACGGGAGCGGCTCGGCCAGGGCGGTGGTGAACTCGCAGGAGCCGTCATCGATGAACCCGTCGATGAGCTCGTTGACGAGCTGGGAGATGTCCGGCTCGATGAGGTTCATTCGTTTGGGGGCGAAGATCGGATCCAACAGCTTCCGGTACTTCGAGTGCTCCGGCGGGTCCACCTGCAAGGGGATGAGCGGCACCGACTGCCCGAGGTTCACCGCTTCCATGGCCGAGGAGAAGATCTCGGGATGTTGCAGCGCGAACTCGACCTCGCGTCGACCCATGATCGTCTGGCCACCGAAGGGACCGGGGACCACCGCCCCGACCGACCGGGCGAATTTGTAGAAGTCCTGCGGGTTTCGCCCGGTCTCGGGGTCCAGGAAGAGGTTCGGATCGAAGGCGGGTGGAGCGACTGCGGTCTGCTCTTCGGTCACGACTCCTTCCGGGTCAGCGAATGAAGATCGGAAGCCAGGGTGGCGTGCGGCTTGGCCGGGCCCTTGCGCGTCGAACGGATCGACACGTCACGACCCGCCGCGCGCTCGCGCAGGGCCTTGACCGTGCACTGCTCCTTGGGGATGGTGGAGAAGGGGTCGTAGCTGAAGTGCTTCATGGCGTTCAGGTGCGTGATCCGGTTGATGTCGTGCTCGGGCAACTCGCCGATGTACTTCCACAACTGCTCGGGCGCCGTGGGCCACGTCGTGTCCGAGTGGGGGTAGTCGCACTCC
>Ga0307372_10001818_pt1 | contig 36231 bp, 21 predicted proteins | sample OX1MG_FD_202533 | JGI IMG/M metagenome (GOLD analysis project Ga0307372, IMG submission 202533) | Soil microbial communities from Risofladan, Vaasa, Finland - OX-1 | ecosystem: Environmental > Terrestrial > Soil > Coastal area > Acid sulfate soil | place: Finland: Risofladan, Vaasa | collected...
CGGGAAACCCGGTTCTGGAGCTGAGCCATCGGGGTGATAGCCGGTGGCGAGTGCCGCAAGCGTGAGCGCCGAAAGGCGGCGCATCTCCCACAGTGGGAGGCGCGCGCCGCGCTAGACGCGGACATTGGCTGGACAATGCGCCTCTCGGCGCTCCGCTTCCCTCTTTCGATTGAGGGAGCCGTTTCAAAGAATCTTCGTTGATCTTTTCGCACGATCTTTTCCGAAAACCGGAAGACCACTTTTCGGGATCGTGCGTGTGGTGAGCAAGACTCGGGCGCAGATGATGCGTCGCGGGAATGAGATTTTTTTGCGCGCCGGCTAACCCCCCTCCCTGCCCTCCCCCACAAGGGGGGAGGGTATAAAGGAGGCGCAGATCGCGTCGCGGGAACGAATTTCTGCGCTCACCTCTCCCCGCAGGCGGGAGAGCAAAGGCGTCCTCGGGACGCCGTTCTTGTTTGCTTGAAGAACGCCGATGCGGGGCATCGGCTATGGAGCGTCAGCGAGCGGGTGAGGAAGCATTACCGCCATTCTGATCCGAGCCATGAGGCCCCCTCATCCCGACCTTCTCCCCGCACACGGGAGAAGGAGAAATGACTGCGCGGCGGGAATGGATGCGCTTTCCTCTCCCGTAAAACGGGGGAGGGGTACCGCGCAAAGCGCGGTGGAAGGGGCGCCCCTCCCACCATCCCTCGCTCCGCTTCGGATGGTCCCCCCTCCCCGCTATCGCGGGGCGGGAGGTTGAAACGCGCATTGCCGCCCATTACGCGAACTTCTCGGTCGGTTCGCTGAACGGCGCGGAGGGCTAAGGCTGTTTTGATTCTTTCGTCATTGCGAGCGGGCAACGGGTAATGATAGCAGGTTGATCCGCAGCGGATTGCGCCGGCCGAGGCCATGATCCAGCTCAACAACGTGTTCAAGTTCTACCGCGCCGAGGGCCACACCAAGGTTGTGCTTGACCATGTGTCGGCGCTGTTCGATTCGAACCGCTCCTATGGGCTTCTCGGTGTCAACGGCGCCGGCAAATCGACAGCGCTGCGGCTGATCGCCGGCACCGAATTGCCCAATTCCGGCAAGGTGCGGCGCACGGTGCGGGTGTCCTGGCCGCTCGGCTTCGGCGGCGGCTTCCACCATCTGATGACCGGGCGGGAAAACGTGCATTTTGTCGCGCGGGTCTATGGCGCCGATATTCGCCGGGTGACCGACTTCGTCGAGGATTTTGCCGAAATCGGCGAATATATGGACGTGGCGGTGAAGACCTATTCGTCCGGCATGATGGCGCGGCTCGCCTTCGGCCTATCGATGGCCATCGAGTTCGACGTCTATCTGGTCGACGAAATCACCGCCGTCGGTGACGCGCGGTTCCAGGCGCGCTGCCGGGAGGCATTTCGTTCCCGGCGCAAAAACGCCAGCGTTATTATGGCTTCGCATTCAATGGCGGACATTAAGGACTATTGCGACCACGGCGGCGTCATCGTTGACGGGCAATTGATCATGTACGATTCTGCCGACAAGGCGATCGAGATGTATAATCGCCTCAACCGATGAACGATACCACCGATCACACGGCGTTGACGCAGCCTCACGGCGCGCTGGAGCGGGCGCAGGCGATCTCGCGGGCGCTGACCGACGCGGCGCGGCGGGCCCGCTTCTCGACCCGCGCGCGCGGCGCCTATCGCGGTGGCAGCTTCGCGTCGCGGCGCGGCGCGACGCTGGTGCGCATCCTCACCATCGCGCTGCTCATTATTATTGTCATAGTGCCGAACCTGGTGGCGGTGCTGTATTTCGGCTTGCTCGCCTCAAACCAATACATCTCGGAGACGCGGTTTACGGTCAGTAGCGGCGCCATCCCGAAGATGGACGAAATGGGCTCGGTGACCGGCGTGCCGCCGATCCTGATCGTGCAGGACACCCAAGTGGTGACCAACTACATCCACAGCCGCCCCATGGTGGAGGAGCTGGAAGGCAAGGTCGGCTTGCGTGAGGCGTATAGCGCGCCGTCGATCGACTGGTGGGCGCGTTTCAACACAAAAAAGCCGATCGAGAAGTTTGTCGATTATTGGGAGAGCATGAGTCATGCCTCGATTGCGTTTCCTTCGGGCATCGTTGCGCTGAAGGTGTACGCGTTTTCGCCCGCTGACGCCAAGCGCATCGCCGACGCGACGGTGGCGCAATCGGAAAAACTGATCAATGAGCTAAACGACCGCATGCGGCACGACACCGTGCTCGCTTCCGAGCGCGATATGCAGCAGGCATCCAAGGACCTGGCGCATGCGCGCATCCAGATGGAGCTTGAACGCAACGCCGAAGGTTTGATCGACGTCGGCGAGACCAACAAGGCGCTGACCGGACTTGCCTCCGGATTGCAGGCCGATCTTCTCAAGACGCAGCAGGAATACGATACCGAGCTCCGCTACGTCTCCGCCGATGCGCCGCAGATGCGCGTCCTCAAGTCACGCATCACTGCCATGAAAACCCAGCTCGACCAGATGAACGCACAGCTCACCACACAGGGCGAGAAACAGTCCGATGCGGTCGCGGATAAGACCCTGTCAGGCAAGATGACAAAATTCGCGGCGCTGGACCTGGAAGAGCGGATCGCCGAAAAGCGTTACGCCACCGCGGTGGCCGCTGTCGAGGCCGCCCGCATCTTGAGCGAGCGCCGCATGCTGTATTTGCATGAGATCGTGGCGCCGGCGCAGCCGGAAGAATCGCAATATCCGCGGCGCTGGTTGAGCATTGGCATGACGTTTATCGCCTCAATCATTACGTGGATGAGCGCCATTGCGGCCATGGGATTTGTCCGCAACCATATGGCCTAGCCGCCACTCAAATTAGGAGGATTGTCGTGACTGCTGACGGAAACTGGAATCTCGTTATCTCAACGCCCATGGGCGAACGTCAGGCGACCCTGTCGGTAAAGGCGGAGGGCGCTGTGCTAAAGGGCAGCCAAGCTGCGGAAGGGAATTCGGCCGAGATTTTTGACGGCACTGTGAATGGCGATGCGATTTTCTGGAAGATCTCGATTACGGATCCAATGCCGATGACGCTCGAATTTGCTGGTACGGTCCAAGGCAACAATCTCGCCGGCACTGTTAGTCTCGGCGCATTCGGCTCTTCCTCCTTCTCTGGCACGCGCGCGTGACGCTGGGCACAGCTGGCTGGCGGGGGAACCTTATGCGCGAGATAGTCGCGGCATTAGTGGAACCGGTACGTTTGCATGTACCCCAAAACCGGGAATGCGCTGCAGAATCGCCTTTACGTGGTCGACTGTAATGAGGCGAGTGCATTCGAATTGCCGTGGCGTGTCCTTGTGACGCGGACACCACAAGAAGTCCTTGTGATCGAAGCGCACTCGCACGTCATTCCAACATGAGTTGCAGGCGTGATAGTTGATGACTCGGTACGGTGTTTCAAATTCGTTGGTAGGGTGCGAAAAGCCGCTGATCATGACAACGGGCGTTCCCACCGCCCAGGCAAGCCAGGCAAGGCCACTCGAAAGACCAACAAAAAATTTGGCGTGCTTGAGCCAGCGCGCCCGCTCTTGCAGGGCCCGATCTCCGGTCTCGTCCTCTGCCCCGTTTGGAATATGGTTCCAAATGAGGCCGGTCCCGTGCGTTGGTTTCTGATCGATGCAGATGACGCGATAACCAGCTTCCTGCAAAAACGCGACGAGTTCACGCCAGCCGGCCGGATTGTTCCAATATTTGCTCTGCGTCGTGCTTTGAACAGCGATGCAAACATACGGCTCGGCGATCGGCGGCGTATCGTCCGTGATCACGATGCGTGGCCGCATCTCCGTCGGGTCGACGCCGAGGATGTAGCCGGCGGTGCGGTGCAGGCCAACGTGGCGGAAATCGCATGGCTGGAATACGTGATCTTTGTCGTCAAAGAACAACCCCATGCTATAGGTCGCGTAATAGTCGTCAGGCTTGACCTCGTCGTGAGTGAGAAAGGTGATTTGAGGATAGCCGTCGCGCAGCAGGCTGATGAGTTCTTTGCCCGTCGCACACGTCAATTTGCAACCATGGTCTTCTTGAAACTTCGCTGCATAGGGAAACCATGCCAGTGGATCCCCAAGCGTCCCCACCGGAAACTGAATCAGAACATCGCGGTCTTTGGCCGAATACTCATGGGCCAGGATGCTCTCGCCGTTCTGCCAGATTTCGAGCTTGAAACGAATGAAATAGCGCTTGGTGCTATTCACTCGACCGGCCTTCATCTCGGTTTCGAACAGGATATTCCCGGTATGGAGATCAGTGATGCGCGCGCGCCATGGCAGTTCTGCTTCCGGCAGCACGACGCGGCAGCCATCGTTGAAATCAAATCGCAACCCTAGCGGGCCTTGCTGGGTGGGCATCTCTGCAGGGGCCGGATAGGCGCGCTTAACGGGAGTTTCCGTCGAGTCCTTGGCGGACGCTGCAGGAATGGACGAACCAGCATCGCTGGCCGAGGGCACTGCTGCCGTTGTCAGCGCCTCAGAAAGCTCCAAACCTGGTTGCGGTTCGGCTGAAGAAAAATGTTCGTCTGCCGGCGGCGCGGCAGGACTTTCTTCGAGTTTGTCTACCGAGGCCACTGCCAAAGCTTGTGATGTCATCGTTTTCACCGAGATACTTAAGGCCAGGCGGTCAGCGTTCCCTTAAGCTATTTTCTTTGTAACGCATCAGCGGTGATAACAAATAAGAGATAATCCGACGTGAACCGGTCTTTATCTCGACAGTAACCGCCATACCGGGCGAAAGATTAACCAATCGGTCCTCCACCTGCATTTGGGCTTTTTCCAGCGAAACACGCGCCGCGTAAACGAGGTCCTGGCTGGCCGGATCACTTGCGTCATTCACCGCGCCTTCGCTGTCCTCGTCTGATGATTTTTTCTGCGGCTTGTTGAGGGTGATTGAATCCGGCGAGACGCTCAACACCTTTCCGTTTAAAAGCCCGTAGCGACTAAAGTTGAAGGTGTCGACCTTGATTTGTGCTTCCTGGCCCGCGTGAACAAAACCAATATCCCGATTCAAAACCATCGCCTCAATCTCAAGGTGGCTGTCGGCCGGGACAATCACCAGCAGTGCCTGTGCCGGGGTTACCACCCCACCGACGGTGTGGACCGCTAATTGCTGAACCGTCCCATCTACAGGCGCAACGAGTCCCTGCAGCTCGGTCCGATGCTTGGCCCTGATTACGTCCTCGTTGAGGCCACGTGCCTTGCGCTCGGCCTCTGCAAGCTCGCTCAAGCGCTCGCGCCGATACCCCTCATAGGTGTGCACTCGCTCTTCTGTGATCGCGGACACGGCGGCATCAGCTTCATTTATCTTGCTCTTTTCGACGTACAATTCGTGCTGTTTTTCGACATAACCCTGTAACATCTCCAGGTAACTTGCCTTCGATCCGGTCGAGTGTTGATAGAGCGTCTCGACAATATCCAAGCGTTGTTTCATTACCGGAAGCGATGCTTCCAGCTTGTCAACATTTGCAACGACGGTTGCGCGCTGCGCCACCCTCTCTACTTTTTGATGATCAAGAACGCCAAGCTTCGCCTCCTCTTCACGGGTTTGATCAAGCAGGAATTTGCGCGCAGTCTCAACTTGGTTGGCAGGCACCCCCTCGGGTGGATTGAAATTCGCGAATACATCGCCGTTTGAGACTTCCGCGCGCAATCGAGCGACATCAAGCTGGGCGGCAACCAGATCGCTCTGCAGATGGCTCGTCTCCGCGCTGTTCATGGTCGGATCGAGCTCGATCAGAACTTCTCCGGCTTTAACAAATTGACCATCGTGCACGTGGATGGCGCGGACGACACCGGTCTCAAAGGGCTGAATAACCTTGGTATGGCCGGTGGGGATGATTTTGCCTCGAGCCGAAGCAACAATGTCAACGCGACCAAAAAACGCCCACGCCAGTGCGATGCAAAACAGCGCGATGATACTGAACGCGATCGTTCGGCCGACCGGAGATGGAGGCGTTTCCACGATTTCGAGAGCCGCCGGCAAAAACGCCAACTCGTCCTTATCGCGGCCAGCATCGCGGTTCCGCGGAAATGCGAACACGTTGGCGAACAGCTTTTGGGCGGTCTGGCTAGAGGACGTCATGGATGCCAGATTGCAGCCGATGGAGCATCGCGTAGCGTCCGCCCGTTCTGATCAGTTCGTCGTGCGTGCCGTCCTCGACGACACGGCCGCGATCAATGGTGAGGATGCGGTCTGCCCAGCGGACCGTCGAGAGCCGATGGGCAACAATGAATACCGTGCGACCGTTAGCGATCTCCCGCATGTTGTCGTGGACGACCCGCTCACTCTCGTAATCGAGGGCGCTGGTCGCTTCATCGAAGATCAGAAGGCGCGGATTGGTGATCAAAGCGCGGGCAATGGCGATGCGCTGGCGCTGACCGCCGGAAAGGCTAGAACCACGCTCACCGACGATGGTGTCGTAACCCTCGGGTAGTTCCAGAATGAAATCGTGCGCTCCGGCCAGCTTCGCCGCGACAATGATCTGTTCGATCGGCAACGCTGGATTGGCGAGCGCAATATTGTCACGTACCGAGCGGTTGAACAGGACACTTTCCTGCAGCACCACCCCAACCTGTCGGCGCAACCAAGCTGGGTCGACCATGACGAGGTCGGTGCCATCGACGAGGACGCGTCCGCTCTCAGGTACATAAAGGCGCTGAATAAGCTTCGCGAGTGTGCTTTTGCCAGAACCCGAGGGCCCCACGATGCCGACGACTTGACCAGGATCCACTTTGAACGTGACATCGTGCAAAATCTCGGACGTGTCGATTTGATAGCGAAACGTGACGTGCTCGAAACAGACTTCGCCGCGTATGGCCGGCAGTGCCGCCCGCGCCGGATTAAAGCTCGGCTCTGGGGTGGTGTTGAGGATGTCGCCCAGTCGCGCCACCGACAACCGCGCCTGATGGAAGTCCTGCCAGACCTGAGCCAGTCGCAGGACTGGAGCGCTGACGCGACCGGCAAGGATATTAAAGGCGACCAACTCGCCAACGGTGAGATTGCCGGCAATGACGAGCTTTGCCCCGAAGTAAAGCACACCCACGGTGACCAGTTTGCTGACCAGCTGCACGCTCTGGCTTGCCACATTGCCAAGCCGCAGCACGCGAAAGCTCGACGCGACATAACCGGCAAGCTGCTCCTCCCAGCGTTGCTGCATTTGCGGCTCGATGGCCATCGCCTTAAGCGTCTCAATCCCGGAAACGCTTTCCACGAGAAACGCCTGATTCTCGGCCCCGCGGCGGAATTTTTCGTCAAGCCGCTGCCGGAAGAACGGCGTCGCAATGGCGGAGATTCCGATGTAGAACGGAAATGCCGCGACGACCAAACCAGTCAGCAACGGCGAGTAGACGAACATCACCGCCAGGAATACGAACGCGAAAAATAAATCGATGACCAGGGTAAGCGCAGAGCTGGTCAGAAAGTTGCGGATATTTTCCAGTTCACGCACGCGGGCAACCGAATCGCCGACACGACGCGCCTGAAAATAGGAAATAGGCAGCGCCAGCAGGTGTCGAAACAGGCGCGCGCCGAGCTCAACGTCGATGCGATTCGTCGTATGTGCGAACAGATACGTCCGCAGGATGCCAAGGATGGTCTCGAACAGTGAAATTGTCACGAGACCGATCACCAGCACGTCGAGCGTGCTCAAGCTGCGATGCACCAGCACCTTGTCGATCACCACCTGGAAGAACAGCGGCGACACGAGGGCAAACATCTGAAGGAAAAAGGAGGCGACCAACACCTCGCTCAAATGACGGCGATACTTGTGAATGGCGCCAAGAAACCAGGTAATATCGAATCGCCGGGACATTTCGACCAGCCCGGCGCGGCGCGTCATCAACACAATCCTGCCGTCACTAACGGCTTCGAATTGGGCTTTGGTCATCAGTGCCGGGCCCGAATGCGGCGACTGAACGATCATCTTGTCGTCGCCGCATTTACCGAGCAGCAGAAAGCCGCCGTCGCGTAGCGCAGCGATGGCGGGCATTGGCGTGTTTTTGAGCCGCCCCCAAGCGACAGTGCGCTCGCGGGCTTTAAATCCGAATTCCTTGGCGCAGCGCAACATCTCCGGAACGCCGATCGCTGCTCCGCCAAAGCGATGGCCGATTTGCTCGGGGTCGGCGCCGACTCCGTGCATCCGCAGCAGCGATACCAGGACTGATAGTCCAGGATCGACAAGATTAGGTTGTGTAGTGGTCGTCGTCATCCCCCCTGCCCCCCTTCAGAATGACGTGCACAGACCACAGCAGTCCAGTGCGGCATCAAAGTGGCGGGAGATTTTGCGGTCCACACCCGGCAACTCTGTGCCACAATTCTAACCCTCCGATGAAAGCCTCGGCACCATACGGTCCCTGTCAGCGGACAGGCGCGAGACGGGTCTGGAAAGTATTCCCCAGGACGACCTAACTAGCCAAATGAGGCCGCTCGTGAATTCCGCAATCTAAGAACAATATACGGCTCAATAGGTTAACTCGCGGCTATTATTCGCTCCCCCGACGAGCTCCAGCGTAGGTTTGGCCCCGCTCGGTTAAATTTATCTGAAACGTAATAAAGGGCTACTGCAACACTCAAGACAAGCCTAAAGCGACATGCCCAGCTAGAACGCGGTGTTGCCACTATGAGTGGTGCGGAGTGGCGAGGCCATTCGGATTGGTCCCGGCCACAACCGGCGGGTCGAAGACAATCGTCCCGCCGCCACTGTCCTTTTCAAGGGTAAAGCTCGCTGCCCCGGCCACATAGTTGCCCAGCAATAGAACCGAGGCGCTGCTCGCTCCGTTGGCAACCGTAAGCGTCCCGCTCGTATTGTTGCTCGCCTCGGCAAAGCTTACTGTCGCACCCGCATAGTTGATGCTCGTCAAGTCCATCTCAGCGGTCGCGCTGGTAAATCCAGCGACTAGCATGTTGTACGTTCCCGTTCCATCAAGCGTGAGCATTCCACCCGATGCAAAGTTGAACGTGCCGTCTCCATTCGCGCCGTTCTGCAGCTCCAGCGTCCCACCGCTGATGGTTGCTCCGTTGACGAGCCCGCCGGAAAGGACCTCTTCGTACCCGCCGCCACTGATAGTTGAGCCATCCGCTGTCCCGCCGGACAAAACGGAGACCGTACCGCCGCTCATCACAGTCGTGCCCTTTGCACTGCCCCCAGCGAAAACGGATTCGTTGCCGCTCGTAATGATCGTGCCGCTCGCTGTACCGCCGTTGAAAATGAATTCGGTGCCGCCGTTCACGGTTGTGCCGCTTGCCGTACCGTTGTCGTACTCGAAACCGCCGCCGCTAAGGGTCGTTCCGCTGGCCGCGCCGCCCGCAAGAATGTCCTGGATCGCACCGCTCAAAACCGCCGTAGCATTGGTGCTGCCATACACATATTGAACCCCGCCGCTCACACTCGTTCTGCTCGCCAAGCCGCCCGCAAAAACGAATTCGTTGCCGCCGTTAACGGTCGTGCCACTCGCCGTACCGCCGTTGAAAACGTATTCGGTGCCGCCGCTGACGGTCGTGCCGCTTGCCGTGCCGTTGTCGTACTCGAAGCCGCCGCTGCTAAGGGTCGTGCCGCTAGCCGCGCCGCCCGCAAGAATGTCCTGGATCGCACCGTTCAAAACCGCGGCAGCGCTGGCGCTGCCATACACATATTGAACCCCACCGCTCACAGTCGTTCTGCTCGCCAAGCCGCCTGCAAAAACGAATTCGTTGCCGCCCTTAATGGTCGTGCCACTCGCCGTACCGCCGCCGAAAACGTCTTCGGTACCGCCGTTCAAGATTGTGCCCGTCGCTGCACCGCCGTTGAAAACGTATTCGGTGCCGCCGCTGACGGTCGTGCCGCTTGCCGTGCCGTTGTCGTACTCGAAGCCGCCGCTGCTAAGGGTCGTGCCGCTAGCCGCGCCGCCCGCAAGAATGTCCTGGATCGAACCGTTCAAAACCGCGGCACCACTGGCGCTACCATACACATATTGAACACCACCACTGAGTGCCATGCCGCTCGCCATGCCACCCGCGGACACGATCTCGGTACCGCCATTCACCGCCGTGCCGCTGTCAACACCGCCCGACGACACATATTCAAGGCCACCGGCGCTGACCTGCGTCCCGCTCGTTACGCCGCCGGACGATACAACCATCTCGCCCCCCGAAAGCACCGTCACATCCGTTGTGCTGCCGTAAACAACGTCCATTCCGCCGCTGGAGACAACTGTACCGGGATCGACACCGCCCGACAGCACATACTCGGTACCGCCAGCCAGCGTCGTACCGCTGTCAACACCTCCCGATGACACCGTCTCGAAGCCGCCGTGATGGACCACCGTCCCGCTGGTATGCCCGCCACGCAATAGATACTCATTGCCGCCGCTCGACACCGTTATGCCGGTCGCGACGCCGCCCGAGGAGACATCCAGTGTGCCACCGCTCAGGACCGTGATTGAGGAAACAGTTGCGCCGGAAAGCACATCCAACATGCCGCCGCTCGACACTGTCGTGGCGGTCGCAATGCCCCCCGACGATACGTTCAGCGTGCCACCCGACAGTACAGTCGCGTTCGCCGCGCTGCCGAACACCGTCTCGGTCCCGCCGCTTGATACTGTGGTGCTGGTCGCTGTGCCACCCGCCGAGACCATTTCGGCACCGCCGATCAGGGTTGTACCGTTGTCGATACCGCCCGACGATACCGTCTCGGTGCCGCCAGCGCTGACCTGCGCGCCGCTTGCCGTTCCAGTGACGTATTCGGTGCCGCCGCTCGACACTGTGGTAGCGGTCGTAATCCCACCCGACGAGACGTTCAGCGTGGAGCCAGACAGGACCTTCACGCTCGCCGCGCTGCCGAACACCGTCTCGGTGCCGCCGCTTGACACTGTGGTACCGGTCGCTGTGCCGCCCGCCGAAACGATCTCGGTGCCGCCGATCAGCGTCGTGCCATTGTCGATACCGCCCGACGATACCGTCTCGGTACCGCCGCTCGACACCGTCGTGCCGCTCACTGTGCCACCGGACGTAAGCTCAAGGGTCACGCCGTTGGCAACCGTGTAGCCGGTTTCGGTATAGCCGGCGCCGATCTCCAGCGTGCCGCCACTTAAGACCGTGAGTGCAGGGTCGCTCGCGCCGGCAAGGAACTCCAGCGTGCCGCCACTCGACACCGTAACGCCGCTTACTCTGCCACCGGACACCACTTCGAGGGTGCCGCCAACTGATACAGTCGCGCCGATGGTCGTGCCCCCGGAGGAAACGACCTCGGTTCCGCCGCTAATGATGCTATCGCCGTTGTCGGTCTGCCCGTTGGATACGATCCACGGGCTGTTGCCGCCGCTGACGACGGTGCCCGCGCTACCGCTGGTGTCGATCTGCAGGCCGTTCGCCGGGTTCCCCCTCACGGCGCTTACGTTGGCGGCATTGCCGGCGCCATCGGTGATGGTCGCTCCGTTGTAATTGAAGGTCGTCACCTCCAGGTTGGCGACATTCTGGCCAGCCATCACTGTGTAGGTGAAGACCAGTGCGTTCGTGCCCGAGCCGCTCACGTAGGTCGCGGTGCCGCCGTCATTAAGCGTCATGGACGGCGTGCCGTTCGCCACCGTCACCGCCTCGCTCATGCCGATCGTGAAGGTGACGGTCTTACCGACGCCGAGGTCACCCTGGCCATTGGTAATGCCAGGGCCAGATACCGCCAACGACCACAGGATCGGCGTGGTGGTATCGATCTGTGGGCCGAGCTGGGGCAGACCGGTAAACGATAGATTAGCGGCATTACCACTACCGTCCGTAATCGTGGCGCCGTTGAGGTTGACGGCAGTGGCTGCCAAGCCGGCACTGTTCTGTCCCGCCGCCACCGTATAACTGAACGTCAGCGCATTAGTACCCGAACCGCCGCTATAGGTCGCGGTGCCGCCGTCGTTAAGCGTCAGCGTCGGCGTGCCGCCGGTTGTGTTAACCGTCACCGCTTCGCTCATGTTGAGCGTCAGCGTGCCGGTATGCCCGGCATTGAGGTCGCCGCTCGACGGCGTCTCTGTGATCGAACTAATGGATGTGGCACCGATAACGACGCCGCTGACTGGCGGCGGAAAGACCGTGCTCAGTGCATTGCCGGCGAGATCGGTGATGGTGCCGGTCACCCCGGTGAGCGCAAGCGCCCCAGTATTCTGCCCAGCGCCGACCGTGTAGCTAAAGGTGAGTGAGCTGGAGCCGGAGCCGCTGACATAAGTGGCGGTGCCGCCATCGTTAAGGCTAAGCGTTGGCGTGCCGGTGACATTCACCGGCTCGCTCAAGTTCAGCGTCAGCGTCAGTGTCTGGCCGGCATTATAGTCACCCGCAGGCGCCGACGCTGACGTTATGATCGGCGGGGTGGTGTCGATCTGCGGGCTGCCCTGCGTCAGCCCGGTCAGCGACAGGTTGGCGACATTGCCGCCACCGTCTGCCATCGTGGCGCCGTTCAGAGTGACCGCCGAAACCATCAAGTCAGGCGTATTCTGGCCGGCGAGCACCGTGTAGCTGAAGGTCAGCGCATTGGTGCCCGAGCCGCTGACATAAGTTGCGGTGCCTCCATCGTTGAGCGAAATCGTCGGTGAGCCGCCGCTCGTATTCACGGTCACCGCTTCGCTCGTGGTCAAACTATAGGTGACGGTCTTGCCGGCGTTGAGGTCGCCGCTCGAGGGTGATTCCGCAATTGCCGTGAAGGTTGGCGTCGTCGCGTCGATCTGCGGGCCCGCCTGAGCCAGGCCGGTCAGCGACACGATGGCGGCATTGCCGGACCCGTCAGTGATCGTCGCGCCGTTGAGGTTGACCGCCGTCGCTGCCAGCGCGGCGGTGTTTTGCCCGGCGCCGACGGTATAGCTGAAGGTCAGCGCACTCGTCCCCGAGCCACCGGTATAGGTAGCCGTGCCACCATCGTTCAGTGTCAGCGTCGGCGTACCGCCACTGGTATTGACCGTGACGTTTCCGCTCATGTTGAGTGTTAGCGTGATAGTGTTGCCGGCATTGAAGTCGCCGCTCGATGGTGACTCCGTAATCGACATCAGCCCCGTGCCGGTACTGCTAATTTGCAGACCTGAGAAGCTCGTCAGAGCACCGGTTAGGACCGCGCTGGTGCCCGTGTCGTCGGTGATGGTGGCACCATTCGGCAGATTGGCGGCGGTAACGGCAAGTGCCGAGGTGCTTTGTCCGACCCCTACTGTGTAGCTGAAGGTCAGCGCATTGGTGCCCGAGCCGCTGACATAGGTGGCGGTGCCGCCATCGTTGAGCGACAGCGTGGGCGTGCCAGTGACCGTGACCAGCGCAGTTAGATTTAAGGTGATGTTGATCGTCTGGCCGGTGCTCTCCACGCCAGTCGATGGCGAGGCGGCAAACGAGGTGACGCTCGGCGGCGCTGTCAGAATCGCGTATCCGGAGCCGCTGAAGCCGACATAGACCTGGCCATAGACGTTGGGGTCGCCAGAAATAGTGGTGATGTTATCGATGCTGTTGACCGGGTTGGTGCCGATCTGAGTCCATGACTGGGCGTTGTTGACGGACTGCCAGACGCCGTAGACACCGCCGACATAGCCGGCGATGTAGATGGCCGGGTAGCTCTGGCCGGGCGCCGGCGCGCCAAAGCCGAAGCAGATAACGTTTTGCACATTAGAAATTGCTGACCAGGTCGCGCCCTGATTGGTCGATCGATAAAAGCCGACGCCGTCGGGATAACTACCGTTATCCAGAGGACCTGCGGTAAAAAATAGATTACCTGCTTCGCCGGGGACCGATTGGATCTCCGAGTTCCAGGCATCATCTTGCCATGTTGGAGAAATTGATCCGCTATGAACTTCGGTCCAATTGACGCCACCGTTCGTGGTCTCGAACACTCCATAGTTCGGATAATACAAATAGAACGTATTGGCGAGCACGCGGTCCGCGGCAACAGTCCTAAAGAAGCCCCAGTAGCCAGCGGCAGAATTGAAATTGCTCCAGCTAGTAACACCAGGCAGGCTGATCGGATTCCATGTTTGGCCGCCATTGAGAGTGTAGTAAGGCCGATTGCCCTCAGCAGGCGCCCATACTATGTCGCTCGGCGTGCTGGCGGCGATCGTGCCTCCCATAAAACTGGTGTCGGCACCCGGTATAAAGCTTGCAAAAGGAGTCCACGTCTTACCGCCATCGGTGGAGTATCCTGACTCCTCGGTCCCCCACTCAGCAATCCCCGCGAGAAAACTGGGATCCGACGAGGCATAATCCAAGGACCAACCGGACGCAGTCGCCACGCCCATCGTTGGGGCATATTTCGACGGGTAAGCAGTAGCATTGTTTATGTAAAAGAACGCGCGATCCTCTGAAGCGAGAACCGGATCACCGCCAGGCGGCACAACAATTTCGCGCGCAACTAGATTTTCGATGCCGGCAGTCTGGTCGTTCCAGGCGACCGGCGTATTCCAGGCAAAGCCCGACGTCGGGATCGTCGTAGTCCAGACGCCGATGCCATCGGTAACAATCAATTCATTAGGATTGGTCGGACTGAATTGAATGCCGCCGACCGCCATGAACTGGTTTTCAGCTCCACTTCCGGCAAGCGTCAACCACGGAATATCGCTGGACGATAAGGTCTCCGACCAGTTATCGCCGCTCCAGGTCGCGCCTCCATTATAGCTGATGTCCAAGCTGCCGCCATCAGTGATCGCTACGATCTCCGACGGGTTGGAGGAGTTGATCGCGACGCCCTGCAGCGCGTTACCGCCGACCACCGAAGGAGTCAGTAATTCCGTCCACGTGCCGTTGGCGAATGACCACAGATCGGTGCCAGCGTCACCGATTGCATAGTAGACGCCCGTCGATGATATCGCGGCATATTCAACGTTGCTCGGACCCCCGCTTAGATGCGTCCACGAGGCTCCTGCGTTGGTGCTCTGATAGACACCATTGCCGTAGCTCGAAGCGAAGATAGTGTTGGTATTACCGTTAGTTGTGCCACCGACCTCGGGATCAAACAGAATTCCCGTTATCCCAGGATAGACGCCGCTGACTGATGTGGACGCTGGCACGGCGCTCACGCTCTGCCAGGCGGCACCCCCATTGGTCGTGACAAACAGCCCGTTCTGGATTGTCCCTACATAGACAATATTCGGATTGTTGGGATCGATGGCCATTCTCTCGCCATCCATGCGGTAGGCATCATTCGAGCCGCTGGAAACCGGAGAGAAGGATGTTTGGGTCCAAGTTGTTCCGTCGTTAGAGCTTTCAAAAACGTAGCCATCGTACATCATGTACAGGATGGACGAATTGCTCGGCGCAACTTGGATCTCGTCGACGCCTTGCTGGCCGGCCATTGGCACAATGACGCTTTCGGAGACAAACGCCGCCGGCATGCTGGTTGCTGTCACCAACTGCTGCCACTGCGTGCCGTTCCAGATATACGCACCATAGGTGTCGGTGCGGGCGACCATCGTGCCATTCGGAGCAATATCGAGCCCGGTGACCCAGCCGCCGCCGCCCACATCGAGAGTAGTCCAAGTCGGATCGACGACAGTCGTGCCGCCATTACCGTCGTTGGATAAATTCCAGGCCGATGATAAATAGTCGCCCACCAAATTAATGTTGGTGGTCTGTGTTCCATTAGTGACGGTCAGCGTACCGCCTTCGGCATTACCGGTGTACGTCACACCCATATTGGCGTCGTAGTGCAAATCGGCGAAATCGATCGCATCTGATCCGGTCATCCCAGCGATCTGACCGGTGAAGGCGACCGAATCCGTCAGGATGAGCATGCCATTAGAGCCGGCAAAGCTCACAGATTGTCCACTGATGCCATCGTTCTCAGCACTGCCGCCATCGACTATTGTAAGCGTTGGCGCCGGATTGCCCGAAACAGCGGACTGCATCGCGGGAGCGCCTGTGAGAACGAATGGATTCGATGGAACGTTGCCAATACCCGAAAAGCTAGGCGCCGGCGCAGCTGAACCGGACGTTTCGCTTGCCAGTGTAGCAGCCGCAAAATTTTGAGCGCCGGCGGTAAGACTTGCGGCCGAACCGGAAAGCGGATCGTTGTTGGTCTTATTGAGATCACTTTCGGCAGCGCCTGCCCCGCCCAGCACGGGCCCGTTTCCGTCGAGCGTGCCATCAGCGATCTCGTCATCGCTTTGATCAGTCGCACTGTAGCTTGCCGTCAAAGTATCAGTTGAAAAGTCGCCGTTGGCATCAATTCCATTCGTATTGAGCAGCGAACCGTCACCAGACGTAGCGACGAGGTTTTGCGCAGCATCAGCTGACGCAACAGTATTGACATTGGTGTCTACGCCAACGTCACTTGTATCCAATAGAGTGTCATTCACTGGGGGGTCGATCAAAATGGCCTCACCAGATTGGGTTCAAACTCTTTGGAGGCGGAAATACGCAGCCCGCAGCCGTCTGCGAACGTAGGTTCCACACCTGAAAAACTTGTTGGAGCAGCGACTAAACTTTTAGCTGATAAATTTCGTATCGCTGTTAGCGACCGACCTGACATCGATTTACTGTTCACCAAGTCCAGCTGTGCTCTATGCGAGTGATGGCCACCGATTGCGCCGTTCGCTGTCGTTTTTTCGCCCGCAGCGGGGTGAAGGCGAGCTTGCAACAGGCACGATCGGTCAAAATTTCGGGAATGACTCGTTAAGGCTTTCCGGAGACGACTTGCTCCACTGGGAAAGGCAGAAGCCTGCGCTGGCAAATGCGTGTATTTCGCGCCAACGTTGCTTCTGTTCCGCTGTGGTAAACTATTGGTCACAGGAAGCCCCCCTTCATTGCACTTATCGTTCCGTACGACGATAGCGCCAAGAACCCCTGTCACTTACGGACGAGGGCTTCGCAGCTCTATCGGCAACGGGCAAAGCCCAGCCGAATCAACAAAATTTTCAGAATAGCCCCCATCGAAGTCCCCCGACCTCGCAGCCAGCACTGTGGAAACTGGCGAATTATCAGATGTCTACATGGTTAATGGGCCGGCAAGGCTTTTTTGGGACGGTTTAAAAGCTAACCAAAGGAATTTGCTCAGTGCGATCTGTTGTGGTGGCAGGCGGCAGCCAAGGCCGACGGTAACGGTTCGTCGGCACGATCCCAGGCCCCCGATTGTAGCCGGTCCAAGCCTTCGATCGATGTCGTTCGGTTTGGCTATTTCGATAAGCAGATGACGCCCCGATTTTTGACGCCGCGAAACGAGCATTCTTCGCGTCAGAGCTTGGGAGCGCTTCAAGCGTTGATGTGGAGGATCGATGCGGTTACTTTTTCTTCAGATCGCTCCGACCTTGTGGCATCAACGCTTCTCCGTCCTCTTGATGGCGCCCGAAAACCTCGCAATATTTCCGCGCAATCGACAGCTTGTCTTTCGTCGCTGTGTGCTCCGCGACGCTCGACATGGGAGCCAAACAGCTCTATTTCATTGGCCTGCCAGCATAGCTCGTTATTGGAAAGCTCAGCGCGAAGAGCCCCTTTAAAGACTGATAAGGCGCCGTCGTGGTGATGTTTAGCAGAAGAAGGATTTTAGTGAGTAGCGCGAATGGGGCCGCACTGCTAATTGGTAATGGGCTAAGCGCGTCTCAATCATTTGCTGCACCTCCGACTGATGGCTCAAGGCTGTCATCGTCGTTCCGGCCGCTCGCGCTCGGCGGCGGCGGCTACGTTACCGGTATTGACATTCATGCGGATGGGACAATGGCAGCACGGGTCGATGTCCTTGGCGGCTGCATCGGCAGCACCAACCGAGCGATGAAATGGAAGCAGATCATCAATATCAATTCCATGCCGCCAAACACGGTCGGCTTCGACAGCGGCGGTAATTACATTCAGCCGATTGGCATCTACGAGATCAGAATCGCACCGAGCGACAGCAGTGTCTGGTACATGACTTACAAAGGGACCGTGTACAGGAGCAGCAACAAAGGGGTGACGTGGGCGCGGACGACTTTGACCGGTCTCGCTTGGGCAGCGAACGAGAATGACGCCTATCGGACAACCCAGCAGAAGATCGCGATCGACCCGAACAATTCTAGCGTTGTTGTTGTTGGAACTCCTCGGAACGGCGCCTATTACACAACGAATGGCGGCGCGACGTGGACACCCGTAAACGCGATCCCCACCAGTTTGGCGGACGGCAATGGCGTCTACCCTGGCATAAACTGCATTTGCTTCGATAGCACTTCTGGAATTACTCGTGGAAAGGCCAACACCGTGTATGCGCTTTCCTACGGCCACGGAGTTTACCGGACAACGGAAACTGTGACCGGGAGCTGGTCGCGCCTGGGCGGCAGCCCTAACGCTGCCGCAGCTGCCACTATGAATGATTCGGCCTTTCTCTGCGCGGCTGGCAACAGCTTGGAGCAATTCTCGGAAGAATCATGGAATACATTGTACTCGAGTAGAAGCGGCCCACTTGTTGGCGTGGCGGTCAATCCGAAGAACGTGTCGAACATCGTCGTCTCGGACGGAACCCGCCTCAACCAGACAACGAACGGTGGCCGCTCGTGGAGCGGAAATTACGTCCTTAATGTCAACTCACGCCTCGATATTCCCTGGTTCGATGTTGCGCTTCGAAACTCGAACGCCACCTTCTACTCGCTAGCTAACGTGATTTTCGATCCGGCAGATAGTGACAAACTATGGATGCCCATGGGAATAGGCGTCCTTTATACTACCAACTTCAGCCCTTCGCTCTCGACGTGGAGCCACGTCCTTGTGAGTAGCCACACGGCCGGGATCGAAAGCTTGGTCGGGCGAGAGGTGATCTCGCCAATCGGCGGAAACCCGATTATCTCCGTGGAGGACCGGCAAGAGTTTACGATTACTGACCCCGCCGTCTACCCGTCGACCTACGGCGTTGGCCGTCAATCTTCAAGCACCCTTTATTCCGGCTGGCAGGTCGACTTCGCCAAGTCGAGCCCCTCGACCATCGTTGCACTGAACATCTCCCCGGCGATCAACTCAGGAGCCGAGCTGTCTGGCATCTCGACCGACGCCGGGACGACATGGTCAACGTTCGGCGCGATGCCGTTCGGCGGCGCAGGAAGTGGACAGTGGGGCGGCGCAATCGCGGCGTCGACAACGGCGAACTTCGTCGCGATGTGTTCACACGGGCCGACAAACGCCCGTTACACAACCGACGGAGGATCGAACTGGGCCGATGCCGCGGGCCTGCCGACGGAGGGTTGGCCGGCGGCTTACCAAGCATGGGATGGATACAAGTGGCTCTGCGCTGACGGAGCTACAGCAAACACATTCTATCTTTGGAATTTCAGTAAAGGGCTCTACGTCAGCACAAACGGAGGAGCGTCGTGGTCCAACCACGTCGGAACCGGGGCGCCGCCAGCAAAAAACCAAGCATTTGCAACGCTACGTTCGGTGCACGGGCGGGCTGGCCACCTGCTCTACACGGCGGGCCTCGAGAGCGGCAATCCGCATCCAAACGGCAACTCGCTCTATTTCACCGCCAACGGCGGTTCAAATTGGAGTCGAGTCGGCAATGTCCGCGACGTATGGGCGGTGGGCCTTGGCGCCGCTGCCACAGGCCAAAACTATCCCACGATTTGGATCGTCGGGTTCACCAATGTCAACGGTCGTTACAACTACGGAATTGCGGTCTGTAAGGACTTCAAGCCCGCACTTCCTGGTATAGCGACGTGGACGTGGCTTACGGATTGGCCCTTTGGGAATCCCGATCTGATTGTTTCGATAAGCGGCGACGGCAATGATCCGACCAAATGCTATTTCACCTTTCAGGGATCAGGAGCCGGATATGGTGCGGACCTGTCGTTGTAGAAAAAAGGAGGCAGATTTCTCCCTCGTTTGAGGACCAAAAAGAGCCGGTCCCGGGCCGGCTCTCTTGAACAGGGCCACGATAAACGATATTCGGGAAAGCGTATGATTGTTAAAATGTTGCATAACGTTGCTACTGGCAGAGATTCCTCGCCCGATGCTGCGTTGACCGATGTACAAAAGTTTGTAGCCGAGAGGCTCGCCGGTAAACATGCGCATATCTATGAAGCAGGCGGCGGCTCATTTGCTATTGTGCCGCTACCGTTATTGAGCAATCCAACGGTGGTCGTAGTCGATATCGATGAGACCCAATTGCTAAACAACAAGTATGCGAATACCAAAATCCTAGGCGACATTCAGAGCTACTCTTTTCCACAGAATACCTTCGATCTTATCGTATGCAACAACGTTATTGAACACCTTCCAGCCGTTGATCAGGCGATAATACGCTTCAAACAAGCTCTCAAGCCCGGTGGACTTTTGTTTATCGGAGCGCCAAGTCCACATTCGCTATTTGGAATGGCCACAAAATATTCTCCACATTGGTTTCACGTGTGGTTTTATCGTACCGTATTGAGACGAACGAATGCTGGTCAGCCTGGTGAGCCGCCCTTTCGTACAATCTATCACAGACTTGTATCTCCCGGAACTCTTTTGCAGTTCTGTGACAGCATGAGGTTGAAGCCGGTTTATTTCAATCTTTACATCGGCGACAACTATACGAAGGTCAGAGATAAACGGCCTGCCCTTGGTCGATTATTGACCAGCGCGATCCGTTTGATGGACTTGGTCACACTAAACAAGCTTAATCTTTTCTATGGTGATTATCACTTGATCTTGCAAAAGTAGTCCGACCTAACGGCTCCGCAAGGGCGCGTGGAATATGACTGGGTTCCACTCTGATCGCTTTAAATGCATCCGGTCGGATTGTTAAAATGTATTCAGATAACGAAGTCATCAGTTTAGTTGAACAATATATGGATAGCTCTGAACACCCAGACCTCAGAGCTTATAGGGAGCAAACGCGGCAGCGGGATTTCGCCGATAAGGGACGCTTTCTTTGGACGCTCAGATATATTGCAAAAATCGGTCACTATCGGAATAAGCGGATTCTGGACGTCGGCTGTGGCATGGGCTGGCAGGCATTCACTATTGCGCTGCTCGATGCCGGCAACGCCGTTACTGCTATCGACATCCTTCCATCAATGATAGACGGCATGCGAGAATGTGCTGATAACATGCACAAAAAGAGGGTGTCCTTTAATCTCACTCCAATGTGCGGAGATATTTGCAAACTGAACTTCGATACGAATACGTTCGACTCAATATATTCAATTGAGGCTATCGAGCACGTGCATGATATGACGCGGATGATCGAGCGCTGCTATTCCATATTGAAGCCCGGAGGAACTTTAATTTTGGTCAATGATGGAAATATTCTCAATCCCAGCTTTCGCGACGAGATCGTAAAGATGTGGAATGAACGAGAGAATTCATGGGAATGGTCCGAGTACTTGCGGAGTATTCGTCCGATTGAACATGGCGATGCCCGCCCATTCGCCGTCATGCGCGAAGAAATGGTGCGTGCCGCCAGTCCAAAACTGGATGAGCACGCGGTGAAAGCAGTCGTGGCCGCAACGGCTGGCTGGTTAAAAGCCGACATTGAGCGGTTGGCGATAAACTACAAGTCCGGAGTGGTGTTGCCCACAAGACCAACGCATGATTGGTGCCGAAATCCGATAACAGGGGAGTACGCTGAGCGGCTTTTTGATCCGTTCGTTTTGGCAACTCAGCTGCGGGAGGCGGGTTTTAGGGCTAAGGTTGGCCACATGTTTCGTAAATTTCCATTGACTCTTGCTAACTTCATTCAAATCCGGTCCCTAAATCGTCTACTCTTCAATCTGCGACCGCACTTCCTCATATACGGTGAAAAAATCTAGGTGTTTTTTCAGTTCAGTGAGGCGACCTTCGATTTAAAGGATGTTGCGACCGATAACCTCGCGCATGAACTCGCGATACATTTTAGCAATTCGCGGCCACGAAAATTCTGCCGCCTTAGTGGCGCGGACTTGCCGCAAGCTGATCGGCGCATCGCCCGCGACCTTAATGGCGCGAGCCAATGCCGTTAGATCGTCGGTGTCGACCAAGAACTCATTGTCACCCACAATCCATCGTACCCGCGGAGTATCGTGCCCAACGACTGGAAGGCCACAAGCCATCGCCTCAATAAAGACATTGCCGAAAGACTCTTCCTTGCTGAGATGCAGAAAAACATCCGCTGATCGATACAAACTCGGCATGTCCTTCGGCGCAAGGGATAACCGTGTAAACCGACCCGGCAACAACCGCGCAGCCTCCTCATCGATCACTTTTCTGAGCGGGCCGTCCCCAGCGACAACCATATGTGCATTGGTGATTTGACTTACCGCCTGCATTCCAACAGCCACCCGTTTGGTTGGATCAAGCGCACTCACCATCAGAACTATCAGTTTGTCGTAGGGAAGGCCCAGTTTGTGCCGCTCCGGCTCCCCTGGTTGAAAGCGATCGCAATCCACGCCATTGGGAATCATTCGACAGCGCCAGCGGGACTTGTTTCGTTCATAAAAATCTGGATTTGTACAGACTAAGCCGTCGCAGCTAAAAAAACGAAATTCGTACTTGTTCGCATGTGCAGGCAAATCACCATTTTCTGTCACGAATAAATGAGAAGGTCGGGAGCGACTCAGCGTCGGACGGCGTAAAACCCAGTTCGTGAAGGGATAGCTACAGGTCAATGTCACTTCATAGTCCGTTGGACGATAAACGCGAAGGAGTCCCGGCACAAACGTCATTTCCTCGTAAGCAAATTGGCTTCGCAAAACAGGCAGTGTGGGAAACGACTCGAATCTTTCTCGAGGTATGCTGGATGCACGAAGAAACTGGTAAGGCGTTGTACGAGTTGGCTCTCCCGACCCGATGAGGGTTACCGAATCGCCCATCTTAGCGAGTTCGATGGCAACGGAAATGAATGCTGTTTCAGCGCCGCGGGCAGACCGATGTAGCCCCGGAAGAGCAAAAAGGATTCTCATGCACCGACTTCTTAAGATTAGGGCCTGACCTCAATAATCGATTGGACGGCACGGCTGTAATCTAAGCGAGCCACGATCGCGACGACAGCACGCCCGCTGCACCGAGTCGGCGCACCCTAGGCCCAGCCCAACGAAATATATAGACCTTTCACCTATGGTCTTCGTGATGTGGTCGAGGCTCTCAAGCGCGAAACCGGACCGCCTGTACCATTCGATATGTCCTCCGCTATCACGAGATAAAGTAGGTCGTACTGTTTTCCTGACAATATCAATGGGTGGAAACGTTCGATGACCGCATCGCGCCTTCCTTTTCGATGATTTTTACCAACGCGCGCGCAAGTTCATCATCGACAGGATCGGTAAAATGGCTATCCGGCAAATAGCCGCGCGGATCGTTGGGCGAGATGATGGTGTCTGAGCTCAAATAGGGAATGTTGTCACGGTGCAATATTGGACTCAGCGCTTGATAGAGGTAGTTTGAAAATCCGAGATTATTGACCAGAAAAATAACAGGAATCATGCCGTCGCGCCGAGCACTAAGCGCAAATTCATGGATCATAGCTTGCGCGACTTTAACCTCTTCGCTGTTAGGGTTGTAGCCAGTCTCATCGAGAACAGCTTTTCGTACGCTACGCAGGTAACGTTGACCGTAGGCCCGCCGCACTAAGCGAACCAGCGCCGAATGATCAAATATATTGGCGCGGAATATCAGCGGATTATAGACTGGGTCATTCCTGGCGAAGAAATCTCGAGCCGCCGGCCATTTGTCATGATCGAAGAAGGTGGCCACGTATTGATTAAAAGACGTATAGGGAGGATGAATCACCGCGAGTTGATCACCGTTAAGAACAAATCGATCGGCCGTATACGGCATCGGCGAATCGATGTTCCAGCTCATCGGCGACAGCGTCGAGTTCATCGCCAACAGTTCTGACATGAAGGCTAGAACCACCGCATAACTTTTCCCACCACTGTGGTCGCGAAGATAAGCGCCATAGGCCCAGTTACTCGTAGAGCCCGGCGCAGTCACCGCTCGCGCGGTGAAACGATCCGAAATCCGGTCGAGCGCATTAGCAAGCCTTCCCGCATGCGACATACCATAAATTGTAACGATCGGATTTTGCGCGTTCTTCGGAATAAAATCCCGAATCTGCAGCGGATCATACCAGCCCGACAGCGTAATCGGCGCCGATAGTGAACGCTCGGGCCGCGTCATCCGCTTTAGCTGTCCTTCTGTCGAACGCCCGTATTCAAAATACGATTGCAAGAAGGTCGGACGGACACGTGCGTCGCGCGGATAAGCGAATAAAAAATTTAAAGCGAGATCTATTATGACAAGACCGGTCAATACCCAGCCGGCCGCGTAAACTGCCAGCCCAACACTCTGGGAAGCCGTATGACTAGAATTGGAAATAAATGAATTGAGCCGGTTCATTGCTCATGCCCATCATCGTGATTGCTAGCATCATTGCGACCAAGAAACCACGCAATGGCATGGGAAATCGCTGATAGTAATGGGAATCGGCCATCCGATATTGCAAAAGCTCCATAATCGAAAAGAGCATTATCCCAAGCAGAGCGGACAATCTCGGAGTGCCGCCGCTGTAATTGAGGTCGCCAAAATCCGTGACCAGTAGAGATGAAAAATGCACAATTTGTCCGAAGGAATGCGCGCGAAATAGAAGCCATCCATAACACGTGACAACCAGGAATACGATGCTTGCCGCCAAATGACGGACGCCGTGCATGATCCCCGATTGCTGCTGTGCCGGCTCGGCCACCTTTGCGAAGCGCTGGTGCCAGATCCGATAAATGCACAGCGCACTACCCTGATAAAAGCCCCACAAAACGAAGTTCCATGCGGCACCGTGCCACAAGCCGCCAAGTAACATTGTGATCATTAAATTCCGACAAATGAATAGCAAACCGCCGCGACTGCCCCCAAGCGGCAGATATAGATAGTCACGGAGCCAAGTCGACAAACTGATGTGCCAGCGCCGCCAAAATTCCTGCGGGTTTGTTGCGAAATACGGCTGATTGAAATTGACAATCAAATCGATGCCAAGCAGCTTGGATATTCCACGTGCAATATCGGTATACCCGGAGAAATCGCAGTAAATTTGAACGGCGAAAAGAGCCGTTCCAACGACCACGTCGATCCAGGTTATTCGACCGGTGCTTGAAAATATTTGATCAACGACGGGTGAAACTCCGTCCGCAATAGCAACCTTTTTAAAAAATCCAAGGATGATAAGATAAAGACCGCGCGAGGTCTGGTGGAGATTGATATTGCGCGGCTTTGAAAGTTGAGGAATCAGGTGTCGACCGCGCTCGATCGGGCCAGCTTGAAGCTGCGGGAAGTAGGCGACAAACAGAGAAAAATCGAGAAAACGATTCGTAGGCTTGAATTGCCCACGATAAATGTCGATCGTATAGCTAAGTGACTGGAATGTGTAAAAGGAAATGCCAACCGGAAGTATTATGTCCAAGTGAAGCGCGCTTGCGTGAACGCCGATACCCGCGAGCGCTGAGGAAAGGCTGTCGACGAAAAAATTGAAGTACTTAAAGACACCGAGTAGTCCGAGTTGCGTGACAACACTTACCATTAGGCAACCGAACCGTCGCCTCGGGCTATCAACTGCGGCCAGAAGCCAAAATATGGCTGACACAGCCGCGACAAAAATGATAACTGCGGCCGATGACCAGAAGATCATCGGTACTCTCACTGTCTCGCCAAGCACCAGATTTCCTTTCGAATGGAGCAGAGCTGCCGGATTCAGGCCAAGGAATACAACGGCAGAGGCCGTTAGAAAGGCAGCAGGCACAAGCCATTGCCTGAACCGCAATTGGCCGTTCGCAATCATCAGGCCTACCCAAAAGTCGATTGTGGTGGAAAGAGCGACCAAAAACAGGAAGCGGACATCCCACCATCCATAGAAAACGTAGCTCGCTAGCAGGAGCATGTAGTTTTGGAATCGGAATGGGAGCGCTAAATACAGACCGTAGACCAAAACGAAAAAAACTACAAATTCGGGAGAGTTAAAAAGCATGGTATTTCAGACTGGTGACGAACTGCCGAGGGGCGAGGGTTTAGCTTATCGTACTTGATTTTGATGCCACAAGTTTTGTCAAACGGCCGCTTGCAGATTTGCTTCGTCTGGTTACTGCGCGACGGATCACCTTTCAACTAAAGACGTTGACTTTTTAGCCCTATCGTCGCTAGGAATGCGCCGGGTCTTTGCGTCGTTTATAGAAATTCGCATAGCGTCAACATCCGATTCTAGCCGCGCTCGCTGAGGATGGAACAGGCGTGGCCAGAAGCTGCCACCGGCGTCGTTGGAACGCCTCGGCGCAGTTCGAAAAAGTGTCAGGATCAATTCGAAACGTGTGAGACTAAATAAGGGCGCGTAATCAGATGCATCTGCAAAAACGTATTTTAGTAACCGGCGGCGCGGGTTTTCTGGGCTCGCACCTTTGCGAGCGTTTACTGTCCGGAGGCGCCAATGTCATCTGCCTCGACAATTTTTTCTGCGGAACACGCTTGAACATTGAACGTTTGCTTGGTCACAAGCACTTCGAACTGATCCGCCATGACGTAACCCTTCCGGTGTACATCGAAGTGGACGAGATTTACAATTTAGCTTGCCCGGCGTCCCCGGTGCATTATCAACGCGACCCCGTTCAAACCACCAAAACGAGCGTGCACGGCGCCATCAACATGCTTGGTTTGGCCAAACGGGTGAAGGCCAAAATCCTGCAAGCGTCCACTTCTGAAGTTTACGGCGACCCAGATGTGCATCCCCAAACAGAGGAATACTGGGGCCGGGTCAATCCGATCGGACCGCGTTCATGTTATGATGAAGGTAAGCGTTGTGCGGAAACGCTGTTTTTCGACTATCGTCGGCAGAATAATATGCCCATTAAGGTTGCGCGGATTTTCAACACATATGGACCGCGAATGCACCCGAACGATGGCCGCGTGGTATCAAACTTCATCGTACAGGCCTTGCTCGGTCGCGACATCACGATCTACGGCGACGGATCGCAGACCCGATCATTCTGTTATGTGACCGATCTCATCGATGGGCTCGTGCGCTTGATGGAAACGGCGGAAACGGTGACTGGCCCCGTCAACATTGGCAATCCCGCCGAATTCACAATCCTGCAATTAGCGTCTCAGATCATCGGACTTACTGGATCCGGCTCACGAATTATACACCTACCGCTGCCGCAAGATGATCCGCGACAGCGTCAACCGGATATCACAAAGGCGGACAAACTACTGAAGTGGCGACCGCAAACCCCTCTCAAGGATGGATTAATAGCGACAATCGGTTATTTCGAAGAATTGCTTCGAGATAAGAGCATTCACGCCTTGCTGGTCAGCACTGCACCGACCTGAACGTCTGCATGGTTGCAGCGGCGTCGCAGCACGTTTTCACGGCTCGAATCACTCCTCGGAAATAGAGCTTGCCCAGTCGACAGGTTTCCGGACAATGTTCGATCGGAGCCGGTTTTCCAGCTCCACTTAGCTGGTTTTTGCCCTCACTTCGTTATTTGATCGAGCGAACTGAACCGCATCGGCTCGGGTAACGCCACCTAGGAAGTTGCCGCGGTCGGGGGCGCCAGAACAGTCGCGCCTCCAAGCCAAATTCGTTTGGAAAGCTGCTTCCAGCATCCCAATTGCTGAGCCAGACCAGCGATCATTCCGACCTCCAATGCAAACATGTACTGAGGCATATATTCAAGAAAAATCCACTCGAACAGGCTCTGCAAGTACACGGTCATAAGCGTCACACCCAGAGCTAGCAGCAGATCGGCTCTCACATCCCTTCGGTTACGCCAACTGCATCTAAAAGCCACGACTATTGGACAGACGAGCAGAACCACAAATGTGATCAAACCAACATATCCAGTTTCAGCGGCAACCAGCAGATAGACGTTGTGTACGATAACCTGCCACTGTGTACTTGGGAGTCTATAGCCTCCGGCGCGTGCAGCAATGACATATTGGGAAGATCCGACGCCGAACGGATGGTCTGCAATGACCGCAATCGCTTCCTCATTAAGGCTAACTCGTGCAGCATCGGAGTCTTCCACTTCAATTCTACCGCGCTGCCCGATTGACGTAATGACTAAAGGCATTAGCACTGCAATCGTTGCAACACCCGTCAATAGGATCAACTGTTTTCGTGACGTCCAATTCCGCAAAGCTGAAAACAAAAAGACCATCACGAATCCAAAGCTAGCGATTCCAATCGTGCCACGCGATACGGTCAGCACGTCGATCACACAACCAAGCAATACGACCACAAGAGGAAGTCGTCCGCCTCGCCCGGTCATCAGCAGCGCAAAGAAGGGTAACAGAACGAAATTGGTCATCATCCCGAGCATGTTTTGGTGATCGAAAGTCCCGGTCGTCTGGAATGTATGCAATCCAAACCGCTGCCAGACCGCGATACCGGCTTCGATCATAAGACCCCCTGCCATACCTTTGAGTATTGCGGGCGCAACGCGCGGGTCATTACTGCTTGCTCTCATGGTAACCGCATAGACGAGAAACATTCGGACAAGTTGCCATGGATAGAAGAGCGCTGCGGTTGGCATCGTCGCCCAAAGCACGGCAAGCAAAACTGCTATGAAGTAGAGAGCCATCGGCAGCCGAAATGGCAGCGGAGCGGGCGGAGCTTTGGGCAAGCTAAAGTATAAAGCAATAATTAGTCCATCAATAACAGAGAACTCGGCGCCCCTCACGTAGCTCGGCCATCCAGCCCAGGCAATAGCGGCCATGTAAAGATGCAAGTTCTCGGTGACGAATGGCAAAAATCCAATCAGCATCCAGATCTTTGGAACTTGACTCGGTCTGCGCTTTAGCCAGCTCGCAAGCGGTAGTATTCCGGCCAAAACGATAAGCAGGCCCAGCCATTTCACAGACCGCGTCCTCGCCCAGACAACTTCATGCAATCCTCTCCGCCGCGCTAGCAATTAAAAAAGGCACTACGCAATACTCACTCAGCGCTCAATAGTATCACGAGCACCGCGCACGGCGCTTGCTTGGCTGTCTGCGACGGTGTCGCCGTACCAGAAACGAAAAAGCGCGCCATGGTGATGGGAACCCAACACAAGCAAATCCGAACCATACTTGCGCGCATGACCAATGATAGTCGGCAACGTCGGTCCTGGAACCGTCAAAGCGTGGTCGACCCGAATTCCGTTTGTCCGCAGCGTCATCGCGAACGTTTGGGCCTGCAAGTGCTCAGCCGATAAGGCTGCTGCCTGAGAATCGCGAATCATGTCTTCTTGACTTTCGTTGTCGACAACCGGCCGCTTTAAGTAACCGATGAAGTCAGGATCTGGCTCCACGACATGAAGAATATCGACAACGGCATTGAGCGCGTGACCAAAACGCTGCGCTTCCTGCAGCAGCAGGTTGGTTCCGGCTCTCAGATCAAGCGCCAACTAAATGCGATAGTCGCGGGGCATTACGCTCCCATGCAGTCAAAAAACGACCATACCGCAAAATTGGGGGATTATTCAAACCCGACAAAGTCAAATGCAGGGAACCGCCCAGTCGCGAGCCATCTAATCCGAACCGCAGCACTGCAGTAGGGCCTCGCGCAGTTTCTCAGTTTCCTTTTCGACATCGAACTCCCTCTCGACCTTTTTTCGCCCCTCCGCTGCGGCCCGAAGCCGAAAGTCATGGTCTGCGATCATCTTGACGACAGCGTCCGCCAATGCAATCGGGTCGGATGGTCGAATAAGCAGGCCGGTCCTGCCATCCTCAATCAGTTCGCTGGTGCCAGCGATGTTGGTCGCAATGACTGGAACACCAATCGCCAGCGCCTCCATCGCGGAAACAGGCAGCCCTTCGACGAAACTCGGAAGTACGAACAAATCGGCCTTCTGTAATTCCTCAATAACCTCGGCCTCTGTCAAAAAACCAATGAATTTAACGCGGTCAGTTAGCCCCAGAGCAGCGACGAACTGCTGCAAATGAGTCTTGCTCGGGCCGTCTCCCGCAAGACGCAGTTGAAGATCATGGCCTCTATCAACAAGGAGTCTCAGCGCCTCAATCGCAAAAGTCAGACCTTTCTCGGGCGATAGGCGCGCTGCGCAAAAAAGTCGCTCGATCGTTAGCCGCGGTGGTCGATACTGGTATTTTTCCAAGGGCAATCCGCAGTGAATGACCTTGAATGGCTGAGGATCATCACACCCGGAAAACATCATCAACTGACTTCGGCAAAAATAGCTTATCGAGCGAGTAAACCGAGCATCAAGAACCTTTTCTTTAATACGCGCATCCTTGGCATCAAAAAATACCGGCCAGCCGTGAAATGTTATGCTGTAATCAATTCCAGCAAGCTTCGCCGCTAGCATTGTCACCGTGCCGCCCTGATCACCGATGTGATTATGAACATGGTAAGCAGTCCACCTCCGTAACTCCCGGGCCGCGAGCGCCGCCTCGACAAAGTAGAACAGCTGGTAGGCAAATCCGCGAAAGCCCGGCCTTGAAGTCGACAGAGCAAACCACAGAGTGGCGCAGAACCGACCAGGCGCCCGCAGGAACTCGCCAAGCACCGTCCCACCAATCGACCATATCGGGCACGGAAGGACAAAAAAGGTATCGGCGGCCCATTCGGAAAGAATATCGGCAGTGGTAAAACGGTCGTCAGGCTTCCATACCGAGATCACACGAACCTGGGTGCCCGAGCCCTGCAAACTGCGAATCTCTCGCTTTATGAATGTGTCGGTTATTCCGGGAAACCGATGAAGCAGATATGCGATACGTTTCATTCAGGCTTCGGAGGACCAACCAGAATTGAAATTCTTTGATTGGTCCGCACTCCTCAAACTGCTGGTGTGTGTGATAGCGTCCGGCATTCGCTCAGCTATATTTTTCGGTACGTTTCGTTCAGGCAAGCATCAAAGCTTAGTGGCGGCGACCACCCCAGCTTTTCTCTCAGCTTCTGCGTGCTGAATCTGATCGGCTTGAATTGCGCTTCATACCGGCTCGGTGTCAGAAGCGAGGGTAACCGCCCTTTGGGCCCGAACAGCCGGCGGCTTATCAACAATGCCAGCTGAGCGAGAGCCAAACCAAATCGGTACGGCACCGGAACCGAAATGCCCGTTTGACCGGTGCGGTTCTTATATTCGCGAACATAGCGCCATACGCGAATATCATCACTATCAATGACGTTAAAGACCTCTCCGACAGCCGATGGTCGCTCAACCGCAGCAACGAGACAATCAGCGCAATTCGCCACGTGACTCAGCGGCAGACGCGTCAGCGGGCCGTACATAAGATAAAGACGGCCCACATGGCGACCCATGCCACTGATTGCCGCATGACCCGGTCCCCAAATGAATCCGGGGCGCATAATTGTAAAATTCCAACCGAGCGCCTTGGCGTACTTTGCGACTACCCGTTCCTGCCACATCTTAGCGATGGAGTAACTGCCCATTCCGTATGGATTGGTCAGAAGCGGAGTATCTTCCGTCAAAATTCTGTTTTCATGGTGCCAATCATAAACAACGAGACTACTCACGTGCACAAGGCGCTTGACGCTGGATTTCGCCATCGCGTCGAGGAATTTCTCCGTAGCGACGACACTCGAGGAAAACTGCACATCTTCGTCACCGGCAGTGGCGGCGGCTAAATGCAATACTGCGTCAATTCCATCGAACGCCGTTTCAAGCTTCTCGGATTTGCGGAGATCGGTACGAAATATTTCAACACCGTTCTGCCATTCTGGATATGTCGGAGCGGACCGGACAATTGCGCGCACGTTATGCCCCCGCGCCAACAGCCGTTCGACCACGTAACGGCCAAGGAAGCCTCCCGCGCCCGAGACTAAGACTTTCATAGTTTCAGCTCCGGCTTTGTGAAGCTGTCAACAAGGCGGGCGATGGCATCAATCTCATCCAATGAAATGGGCTGCACTTCTTGCCGACCCAGTGCCTGATAAATTTGCGATAGAAACTGCGGAAGTCCATCGTAGCGGTTTGTACCTGCGAGCTTTCTCCAGAACGCCGCGGTTGTTCCCTTTATGACGTCTCGTCCTTCAACCAGCCCATCGATGAGGCTTGCCACCGCGACTTCCCCAGAACGAAATCGCCTAAAGGTAATTCGCGGTGGCTCGTACAGATTGGTCTCCGCCTGCATCTTGCTGCCCACCACCCGCACCCAAAAGCCAGCTGGCTGTGCATTGCCGCTGAATTCAACGTAGGCCGTCACCAGGTCGCCTTTGACCAGGCCACGAAATTCATCGGCCGGAAGTGGCGATTTACTGGTGCGCTTGGCCCAAATTGTGCGGAGGTCGACGGGAGGGCCAACGAACAAATGTGTCAGGCAGGCAATATGGGTAAGAAAGTCGCCGATAACACCGCCGCGTAGAGCTAAGCCAAAATGCGGGACATTCGCGTCCACATAGGGACTTCCAGCGCCGAAAAGGTTCACGTGAACCATAATCTGAATTTCGAGAACCTCGCCAAAACCCCCCGAGTCGATTAACGATCGAATACGCTCAATTGAGGAGTGAAAGCGAATATTGTGATTCTCAAGTAACATGCACCCAGCTTCGGCGGCGAGCGACTTCAACTCGAGAAAGTCTTGATACTCCATGGTTATCGGCTTCTCGCACAAGACATTTAGTCCGCTCGCGAGACAGGTCTTTGCGATTGGAAAGTGCGTCGACGGCGGCGTCGTAACATGGACGAGGTTCGGCTTCGTTTCCTGAAGCAACTCATCGTAACCGGTGGACCATTTTTTGATAGAAAACCGTTCGGCAGTGGCCTCGGCTTTCGCTGCCGAAATATCGCAGACGGCAACGACCTCTGTGTTCTTAATATCCTTAAGAGCAGCCAAATGCTCCCGAGCAATCGCCCCGCAACCAATGACTACACTCTTCAAAGATTTCATTGGTTCAAACCGAAATAAGTCGGCCTTATACGCCGGTTAACCGGACGCTGCCACCTCAATTCTGCAAAATAATGAATCTCGAAGAACGCTGCCCGAGCCCCAGCCTCAAACGGGTCCAAGATATGTTAACCTTTGCAGCGAGTGCCGAAATGCCGTGGAACTGCACTGATGGCTTGCGGTTCTGTGGTCACTCCGCTTCTTGCAGGTATACGCACCCGTCGCGATCAGTCATGACCGCAATTCCTAGAAGGTCAAACGCATTTTGATTTGTCGTTAGTAAATTTGGGACGCTGCACCACGGACAAATATCATGTTCAATTAAGCTTCGCTCCCCGCGCCCCTAACCCGCCTAGTTGTGGCCAAACTGGTGGCCTGCTATTGGCAGAGACTCAAACGATGTCCCAAACCCAAACATCCACCGCAGCCATTCTAAAAGACCAAGCATCGCGAATCCACCAAGAGTAACGAGCGCGTCCTGTCTGCCGAACGAAAACTGCTCCCGTCGTTGCCCGACAAACAGCGGAATGTAGCGGCTGAATTCGGCAAGGATCACAATAAAAATACCACCGAGAACTCCGTAACTCCTCACGCTTAGCGGCAATCCGATTAGAAGAAACGCGAATTTCACGCCATTGCCGACTGCACTGTAGAGTGGCTTGCCCAGGCCGAGAAGGGTCGCCTCGTTAAGGTTGGCTAACACGGCGAACCATGAACCGACCAGCAGAACTGGTAGCATCCAGCTTGCGGCATGATATCGCTGGTCATAAAGAAGTTTAATAACCAAATCGATCGACGCAATCGAAAACGCGAAACACAACGCCGCGATCCCAAGCAATCTGACGCGTGGGGGCGCCAATTGCTCACACAACTCGCTGCGCGTCATTTGCGCGTGCGTGGCGATAAATGGAAAAACCACATAGTTGCCCAATCGCATGACTGCCATTCCCGCGAGGTCGGATATGGCACGCGCGATCCCGTAGACGCCCAATAGCTCGAGCGGTATCACCTTCGCCAAGTAAAGCCGGTCAAAATTTGTTGCAAGAAAATAGACCATCGTTGAAAGATAGATCCATTTGCCAAAGTGCAATATTTCCCATGCAAACCGTTTGGATAAATGAAATCGTGGCTTGACGTCAGGCAGAAGGAAATAGCTCCCCGCCATCGTAATGACGGTTGCAAATAAGCCGCCAAAAACCAGAGACCAAATATTCGGGTGCAGGTAAGCCAACAAAACGAACACCGCGGAGGATATGCATGATGCAACAACTTCAAAGGCGTTAAGTTTGGTTATTTGCAAGCGCTTTCGCAGCAGGAATGGACTGATCGACGTGAACCCTACCAGCACCATGTTGAATGCCGTGAACGGCACAATGTAAACGATAATGGGCGATTGATAGAATTTGGAAATGGGAACTGTGGCCGCTAACGCGAGGAGCCATATGGCAATGCCACGGATGACCTGCAGCGTCCACGCTGTGTTGTAAAAATTAGGTTCGTTTCCATTTTTGTGATAAATTATGTTCTGACCGATTCCGACGTCCGATATGAGTTCGATACCGGTCCGCAGACTATTAACAATCAGCATGATGCCGAAGAGTTCCGGATTCAATAGTCGTGCCAGTGCTACGTTTGTTACCAGACGCAGCGCCTGAGTGACTCCGTCTGCTGCGATCGTCGAGGCCGTTCCTCTAAGGAGATAATCGATCGAAATTTTCATGATGGTCGGATCACGATCAGGACTAAGCGATTACCGTGGAGCGTCGAACGCTATCGATTCGGAAGGCGCCCTGCAGCGAATGTTCGTGGTGAAGTGCTTGGCGTGCCGCTAGCCGCCTCTTAAGCGCATTTTGGCATTAAACGATTCCAATAAGAAAGATCGGTACTACCAAAACGACCTCGTCGGTCAGGGTCACCGCCAAAAAATTTAGATTTGGCGTTGAAAGCAGGAACGGCACTTTTCTGTCGGCGGCCGCTTCAATAGGTGGTAGGCAGAAGGCATATCGATCGCATCGACGGCCATGCCCATGGTGCAGTACGCCTCGCGCGACAAATCGTCAGGCAAAACTCCGCTTGATGAAAGGGCACTTTACATCCCTTCGCTCATCGTAACTACCGTATTGGTCACGTGCTTTCCCGCCAACCTTAGGATACGGCCGCCAATTGCTCATCTCGGACTATGGGCATCGCATAGGCCTATCGCGCTGAGGGGCTTTGAGCAATACGGCACTACCGCCTTCACATTTTATGACATACTTTTGATGCTAACTTGGTAACGAGTGCACGCCGCTTCAATCTCTTGGCACGCACTCGTCGACGAATGATCCGCGCATCAACAGACCTGCTTGTACTCAGCGCCATCACACAGTATTTATCGCTGACATATTTGCAAATTTTTTTGGTTCGCCCTCTCGCGCGCGGCTACAGTGGGGCGCATTGCTCAGGTGCGAAAGCCGTCGAATAGATGAACAATTCGTCGCAACGGCCCGCACTGATGGTGGCGATTTGCACATATAATCGCAATGGCCCCTTGTCGAGCCTGCTAGACGCCCTACTCGTAAGCGTAGCGCGCCTGAATAATCGTGCCGCCGTCGGAGTTGTTATCGTCGACGATTCGACAGACGGTAAGGCACGCGATGTCGTGGACCGGTTCGATGGCCGTTTCGAGCTTGGAATTCATTATCGAGTTTCGGGTCGGCAAAATATCTCTATTGCCCGTAACGTCGCGATCAAGGCCGCCAGCGAAAAAGCCGACTGGGTAGCCATGACCGATGATGATTGCGAGCCAAGCCCGGAATGGCTGGAGGCCCTTTTGAATACCCAACAATTCACCGGGGCCGACGCGATCACCGGCCTCATGATACGTCGGCCCCCCCCTGGATCGCCGCAATGGATTACTGACGAACCCTTCTTGCAGGTCGGGGTAGAACGCTCTGAAGAGGACAGCGCCATCGTGCTTACCGCGGCCACACATAATTCGATGATCTCCGGACGGTGGCTGCGCGAGCACCCGACGATTCGCTTCGAGCCACAAATGGGTGCGATCGGCGGAGAGGATATGGTTTTTTATCGTGCGGCTCACGCTGCCGGCTTAAACATCCGCTATTCGCGACGCGCGATCGTTTACGAGAACGAGCCGCAATCTCGAATGAACCTGCGTTTCCAGCTGCATAGTTTTTTCTGGCATGGGAACAGTTCCTATATAACAAACGTGTGCAGCGGAATAACGCCCGGCCGCATGATGCTCCATGCCGCCAATCTGTTGCGGCGAGCGTGCATGCGACCAATCCTCAGAATTTTTCACGGACAGCGCCCGCAGCTGCGTTACTGTCTTGCTTCGGTCCTGCGCGCGATCGGCATACTCCTCGGCCCTTTGGGCATTCGTGTCCGACACCACTAGCAGGTTGTTGAAGAAATAGCTCGTCTGTCGGGTTGGCTCGTGATTCAATCTCCTTTTTTGGGAGGCTGATTTGCGCGGGACTGACGAGAGAACGGGATCGCTGTTCAGCTACGTGGA
>Ga0307372_10001819_pt1 | contig 36222 bp, 24 predicted proteins | sample OX1MG_FD_202533 | JGI IMG/M metagenome (GOLD analysis project Ga0307372, IMG submission 202533) | Soil microbial communities from Risofladan, Vaasa, Finland - OX-1 | ecosystem: Environmental > Terrestrial > Soil > Coastal area > Acid sulfate soil | place: Finland: Risofladan, Vaasa | collected...
CTGTTTTGGGGGGGGCCGCCGCCCCCCCCCCCCCCCCGCGACCGCAGACTGCCACCCACCCGGAGTTGTCCTCCCGGCCTGCCTATAGGTTATAGCTGAGGAGACAATGGCTTACATGCCGATTCCCTCATCTCCCGCCGAAGACGGTTCGGAACCGTACCATGTTGAATAACCTGAGTGAAATGAATATCCTGCTCCGCCTCCTTGTGATCATCAACAGATAAAGACACACCCGTGCTTACTGATGGTAGCCATGAGAACGCAGATACTGGAGCAACTGTGCGGGGCGGTTGGTTTGGATGCCCGTAGCGCCCCGGTCGATGGCGTTTTGCCAGGAGGCCGGATTGTCGGCCGCGCCAAGGCGGTCCACATAGATGTCCGCTTTGGCCTGCTTGGCGATGGCAATGATCGCGTCATTGAAATCAAAGGAACTGAAGGCAAACACTCTGGGCTGAAGCTCCTCGATTTCTCTGCGGATTATTTCTGTGCTGACTGTTTCAGGCATCACTTTGATGCGAGGCCTCAAACGGTGAACTTCCTTCATGAAGGCGATCGAATAGCCGTAGATGACCACGTGGTTTTCCATGTGATGCCGGTCGATCGCCGCAACCAGGGCAGGTGCGGCGATGTCCTTGCAATCCACATAGACGCCGACACGTCCTTCGGCCAAACGAAGCACCTCGTCAAAAGTGGGCACCTTTGTGCCCCTGAATTGCGGTCCGAATTTTACGCCCGCATCCAGCTTGCGAATTTGGGCAAGCACCATGTCCCTCACCAGGCCGTGGCCGTTTGTCGTCGCGTCAACGTCCTTGTTGTGCATGATGATGAGTTTCCCATCTGCGGTGGTGCGGACGTCCGTTTCAAAATAATCGACGCCAAGTTTGATGGCCCCTCGATAGGCGGGAAGTGTGTTGGCTGGATAATGAATACTTTCTCCCCGGTGCGCGATGACCATGATGTGACGGGCGCCCGCAAAACCGTATGGAGTAAGACAAAACAACGAAAAGATCGTTAGCAGAATTGGTCGTTTCACAAAAGGTAATCTCCAGTGTTCTATTGGGATAGTCAGCGGTTCAATTGTGTAGCTGACCCGGTCACCGTCACGATCTGTGTGGACTGGCCAACTTGTAAAACTACATCCAAACGGAACTTTTGGTTCATGACGAGTGTTATGTCTTGATGCACTTGCTCTTTGAAACCTGCCTTCAAAAAGCTAACCCTATCGACACCCACAGGCAGGAAAGGGACAAAGTAGTTTCCCTCCGCGTTCGTCATCGTGCTCGTAGCCACATTGGTGTGAATGTTGGTCACGGTCACCTTGACGCCTGGCATTACCGCGCCCGAGGTGTCCCTGACAATGCCGCCAATCGACGCTACAAAAGTCTGCGCTCCCGCCGATGCAGCGAAAAATAAGCCCCACACCATCCCTTGCAGCACGACCCATTAGACCCGCCTATATTTCTTAGTGCGCATTGCAATTCCTCCCTGACTCGTCTCTGGCAGGATGCCGAAAGACCCCTTTGTCATGCTGAGCGCAAGCGAAGCATCTCGATCCTGCGATTGAAAACTCAGGGCTTAGATTTTTTGCTGCGTTCCGCATCCCTCTAAAGGAATAAAATAGATGTGTTATAAATGCACAGTAAATATGTGTGTTTATAACAAACGAACATCTAACAAAACTTATAAGGGCTTGTCAAGATAAAAAATTACAGGTGTCGTTAGCAAGGAGTACGGGTACGATGGGCTGTTCGACCGGCGGCGGGGCAGGCCGAGTCCGAAGCGAGTGCCGATGGAGGTGGCCGAAGAGGTGCTGCGGCTTTACCAGGAGAAATATTCGAACTTAAACGTGCGGCATTTTCACGAAAAGCTGTGGGAGGAGCACGGCATCGGCCTCAGTTACACGTGGGTGAAGCCGGCGTTGCAGGGTTTTCTGCCGTCCGATCAATAGGTTACAAAAGGGTCCTGAATAGGTTTTCAAGACCGCCGGTTTCAACCGCTCGCCCATCCCTCCACTTGCGCTATCCCTAACCTACCAAGGCTGCGCCCTAACGTCAATCACAACCGTGCAAACTCTCGCGGCGAACCTGGGCGCATTTCAGTTTTGGAACGCAAGCTTAATGATGACTGCACAGGCTTCTCCACCACCTTGTCTGTGTGCCCGAGTGCGGGCGAACTTACGGCTGCCGGAGACGCTCAGAATTCGCCCCTCCGTTCACCCACAAAGGCCGCCTCCAATCAATCATCCTCCCCACGCTCGGGGTTTTGTTATCAGTCGACTCGTTCTGCTTCCGCACGCACCCGTTGCTCCATGCGGGCAACATCCCTCCGGGCAAAAACCAAGGCCGCGATGGTGAGCAGAACGCCAGCTCCAACGTAGACCACGGCAGCCGACGAAATAGCCATGCTCAACCCTTTGCGCTCGGCCAAGTAGCCGATTAGAAGTGGAGCCGTCCCACCGCCGCCCAGCCAGCCTACCATGTTCATATACCCAGCCGCTGCCCCGCGGGATTCCGCCGGAATCACATCGTATATCGAGGCAAAGATGTTCGAATCGTAAAACCCTTTGAACAACCCCCACGCCGTGAGCGCTACCACCACCCCCAGCACCGTTGTGGTCTGCCCGCACATCACGACGAAGGGCGCACCGCAAAAGACCGCGACTGCCTGCACCACCATCCGGCCTCCCGCCATACGCTTTCGAAGCAGGTCCGCAAACCAGCCTCCCAACGGCGAACCTGCCATACTGGCTACTTGCACAAAGAGGGTTGCCGACAAGCCCGCCATTGCCAGACTGAGATGAAATTTGTCATACAGAAACTTCGGCATCCAGGAAAGCAACACCAGCGCTACAAAATTTGCGCACATAAATGCGCCCATCAGCAATAAGGCTGACGGTGTCTTCCAGATCATCTTCAAGAACTCAAGCATCGAGATTCGATGCGTGATTTCAGCCCGATGATCTGCTCCCGAGTCTCGGAGGTCGGCAGCCCCTCTCTTCGGCTCACGCAGGAAACGCGCAATAACAAAACCGAAGAGAATTCCCGCCCCTCCAAAACAGATGAACGACCACCGCCATCCGTAATATTCACCGATCAGGCCCGCAAAGAATCCTCCCACAATAGTTCCGACGTAAACGCTGGTCTGATGGAACCCCATGGCGCGCGAGCGCGTGGCCCGGCCATGGTAGTCGCTGATGATGGACATGGAAGCGGGAAAGTAAAACGTTTCTCCCAGTCCTTCGACGGCCATGAATCCAAAAAGCTGCTGAAAACTTCTCGCCAGTGGGGTGGCGATAGCAATGGTGCTCCAGACGTAGAGACCGCCGAGAATCGCCGTTTTGCGCCGAATGCGATCGACAATATTACCGGCAAATGGGGCAGCCAGGCCGTAGACCCAAGCGAAGGATGACCCGAGCAGTCCCAGCTCCACCGTGCTCAGATGCATTTCCTTCTGGAGTAAAGGAAAGAGCGAAAAAATTGCTTGCCGGTCGGCATAATTGAACAAAGCGATGCACCATAGCATCGCGACCACATACCATTTATATCGGCCATTATCCAAAGGTTTCTCCCCGCTGTGCACATTCAGTCAAGATTTATCGATTGCACCTCAAACAACCAGGGCGAATCAGCCGTTTTCGAGAAATAAGACTAGCGCCTGTTCGCTTTGATTCGAATCCCACAAAATTCGAGCCGAATCGAATCTGTAACGCGCTTTCGACCCTCACCGCTCGCACAAAACTTTCCGAACGCCTCAGACAACCCGCCCAACCGGCGTGGTTCAGTGCCGGCGAAACCTTTCCAAAGCCCCAAACCTGGCACGCGTAAAATGACGGAGGTAGATGCAATAGCAAGCTTCTGTTCGGCAGACTTCTATCGCACCGCGTACAACCAACGGTGAGCAAGTTCCTCTGTTGCCGTAAAGACCAGAGCGCCATTTTCTCGGCGGCAAGGAACACGCTCTCCGCGGCTGCCAGGCTTTGCTCCTTCGGAGTATAACGCAAGTTCTGCCGGCAACCCCGCGGCAGGAACGCGCACGGTGCCGGCGCCCGAAACCTGGATCTGCATCAGTGCTCCCCCTTCCACACGCCTCTCCAGTGCAACAGGCGCCCACCCGATCCCCTCCAAGTCACGGTCTGCAAAAACCGTTCTTTGTCCATCGACCGTAATCTCCCGGCATTTTCGGCCGGCAAAAGCGATCAGGTTTCCTTGCCCGTCAACCCGGAACGCCAGCGCGTGTTCTCCGTCATAACTCAAGCTATGTCCGCTTACCCGGAATTCCCGGAGGTGGATGGATTCAGACGGGGGCGGATGGAGTTCTAAATATCTGCGGTCCTGTTCGGGATTGCGTGAAAACCCTCCCGCCCAACCTTCTTCGATTTGCCTCAAGTGCGGAGCAATCGCCACGGCGCCGTTCGGAAACCGGCAGGCGAGATAAGGCCCTGTGCGCGAGAGGAACTCCGTGTTGTCGTTGACCCCGCTGAATTTGCCCGTAGGCGCATAGCCGCCAAGAGCCTGCAGGACCTCAAACCAGTTGCGAACGTCGTACCCGAAGCTTTGCGACTGGTCATCCACCGGGCGGTATCCGAGGAAAGTGGCGCTCGCTCGCTGCGCGCCGATAATCCGGTCCTTCACGCGAGCCACGACGGTGGTTCCCGGACGCGGGTTGACCGGATAAATCCGATCCACCAGGAAATGGGTTAGGATAACTTGGGGTCCCGTGTTCGCCAACGGGCCTTCGAAGCGCACCCGTTTCCCGGAAGCGGCAATCCCGTCAGCCGCCGTCGGTTGGTAGTCGACTCCGAATATTTCCTCCCACCGCCCAAGCGCCGATTCGCCTTCAAAAGTCAGCAGCGGCGGTGGTCCGGACCAGATGAGGCGGCCGCCGCCAGCGGTGAATTCCTTCATCAAAGCAAGCAGCCTCTCGGGCGGAAACGGCTCAAACAACGCCACCAACGTTGTAAATCGTCGTCCGGCCATTTCGATCGCGTTACCCGAGACCTTTCCGCGTTCAAGCAGTTTGGCCGCCGTGACGTAGTTTGTGTATCCGTACTGCGTCATCCAGCTCCCGAACCGCTCTTCCACGGCAACCAGGTCAAGCGGGTACAGCATTAATACGTCCACATCACGGTGTTGCAGATTCTCAACAGCCCCGTAAAGCAACGGCGATGGCACCACCCCGTAAGTCTCCTCAAGCGCTGAACGACGTATGCTAATTTCCTCGGGATCGCCCCAATGCGCGGCATACGAGTATGGCACTTTGTTAAGGATACCGGTGGATGCGGCCATCGCCAGGGCAAAGTAATCCCGGTCCAGCCATCCCCCTTCAGCATAGTCATTGCCATTGCCCGTCAGGAAATCGCCCCACTTGAAGTAGTCGTAGCAGGCGGAGGCAGCCTGCTGCACCGTGTTCGACCAGACAAAATTGGAAGTGTACTCATACGGCCATCCCCATTGGTTGCCTTCGCCGCTCCCCCAGTAGTCAATGGGAGGGCTTTCCGCCCAGGTCGCATGGGCCCTGGCCTCCAGCCGATGCCCCATTTTGCGTTCAGCGTAATGCTTTGCTTGCACAAACAAGTCCACCACTCCGTTTTGCAGCATGTGATAGTAGTGGGCCCGCAATAGGGCCGTCCGCCGCACGGCTTCCGGAGTCGCTCCGAGCGTGTGCATCACACCCGCCTTTGCGCTGAGGTCGTTTACATAGTCCTCCTGTCCATGCACAAAGTAGATCAGATACCTGGCGAAGTCCTCATAGTCGGAGCCGTACCGTGCGGCGAACTCGCGGGCCAGCCCCGGGCTGACATAACGCAGGGCAAACTCACCATGATCGTGATGGCTGAAGTACGACCAATCCTGCTGGATGTGCATCTCATCGGAATACAAAGCATTCAGGCGAATGCCCGCTGCAGCGTATCGATCCACCAGCTCGGTCAAGAAAGGCAGGGCTTGGGGGCTGAAGTAGTCCATCTCAGGAGTGCGATACAGTTGGACGACCAGCACGTGATCCAAACCCTCCCGCGCGACAGCGCTGTTCCCGTAAACGCGGATCCGCACCGCTTGGTAAGAGGCGTGTTCGGAGGTCAAGGCGTTCATGCGCTCCACCCTTATCCCGCCCTTGATCTCTGCAATGTCTTTGGGATCCACAGCCCGATAGGGGGTTCCGCGGACCGGGGTTTCACGAAAGGCGAATACCCGTACTCCTGCATCTTCGATGTCAATCGGCCCTTTATTGTTCACCCAGCGCTTCTGCTGCCAGAGTTGCACGCTGAAGACGCCCGTTCTGGGATTCCTCAGTCCCTGACGATAATGCATCCAAACACCGGATTCGCCGGTGCGCGCCACGTATGCCTTGCCGATTTCGAGCGGCGACAGAAGGCTTAGCTCCAGGCCAAGTCCATAATTGCCCGCGAAACGGCCAATGGCGGCAATCTTCTGAATGTACTCCTCCATGTCCGGCATCAGCCGCCGGGGAGTGTTCTGACCGGGACGATACTGCGCGAAGAATTGGTCGAAGGCCACGCTGAGCGTCCGCTGGCCTTGAGTTTGGGCACGCTCGCAGATTTGCCGCAGGCTCTCGTTCCGGGGGACGCGTCCGGTAGAAAGATTCATGACCTTATCGGGGTCCGATGCCATCATCACAAGTTCGGCATCACGGACCAGGATGATCGTCGAACGGGAAATCTCAAAGGACCACGGCCCCGGGTAGGTAAGGAGTTCTCCACGGTATACGTCTTCCGGCACATCGGCAGCTTCGGGCACTTGAACCGCCGGCGTCATTGCTGCAGCCTGCCTATTCTGCGGGCTCGCGTTCGCTGGAGTTTTCGAGAACCCAAAGGGTGACAATAGACCGGCCCCCAATCCCTTCAATATGTTTCTTCGGCTGAACTGCATATGAACCACCCCCCGTTCGCCGGTCTCGCTCCGGCTCACATCGTTTATCCGAGAGCAGAACCTTGACCCTTAAACATGAAATCCCAGTTTATTTCCTCGACGTGCAGGATAGCAGATATTCCCGGAGCAGGTGAGATGACAAAATCGCCAGTCCCGCAGGTCAATCTAGTGTGCGGGTCTCTAGGGTTTCGTTTTGGCGCCAGGGGATCCACCGCTCATGACCAGTCGAGGACGGCCAGCGTGTAAGTGTAAAGATGTGGAACAGTGGAGAGAACCCGACCGCGCGGCCACAACTTTCACCCCCAGCGATTTGACTTCGAGTGAGGATGCTGCGGCATTTCCGCCGTTACCCTCTCTGCAGCGCAGGTTGCATGGGAAAAATGAGCCGGCGACCCTGGCGTTCCAGGTGGTCCCGGTATTGTGGCATTTCTGCCTCTGAGCAGGAGATGTCAACAAGCGTTGACATGCTTTTGATGTCCCACTCAGTCCACACGTATAAGGCAATCCGGCTGTGTCCAGATGGCGTTTTCCCCTTAACCCTAACCCTGGATTCCCCCGTCCCGATCTCGCTAATGTACCAAGTCCATTCACTTTCGTATTTCAAAACCTCACTCCACGGCGAATTAGCGGATGCGGCATTGTATCCTATGTGCCCCTTCGAAGACCGCTCTTCTAAATTCACTGCCTCACCGTTCACATGACACGCACACGTGCTGGGATAATGCTCTCTTCCCGGGAATTCCACGAGAAAAAGAAGCTTCCCCTTCCCTGGCCCGGAAGGAATGGACACCCTGCCCTCCAACTCGAAGGCCTCCGTCGGAATGGGGATATTCTTCCGGCTCAGCCAATCAGATATGGAAGCATCCTTTTGTGACCACGACAGAACCTTCCCGTGGATCTGCTTTGCAAGCGGAGGCTTCGTCCGTACGGTGCGCTCTCCCTGAAAGGGAAGCAGAATCCGGGCCTCTTCAGACTCCGCTGGAGACACCCGCATTTTTCCGCCCGGTTCGCGATACCAACGCGCCCCCAGGGCTACAACTTCGCGCAGGTGTTGGCGCGGAATAATTTCCAGAAACAGCAATTCCCAGGGGGCAAGGTCTAATGGGACGCTTCCGCTGCTATCGAGACCTGCGGCAATGCCTTTTCGGTAAGGATACTGGGTGTAGCATATTCCTCCGGCCAAGTCCTTGGGCGCGCCAACGTCCAAAAGGTTGAGCACGTATTTCTGTGATTCATTTGACGGGTTCCGAACTGCGATGAGGCCGCGATTGCCGTCCCAGTGTGCATAGGCGTAGGGCTCGCCAACCTCGACGCGAGAGGACGCGATCTTGGTGTCCCAAAGAATTCTCTGATTCTTGCGCGCCCAGCGAAGAAACCCCGCATAGATTCTCCAGTCTTCGTCACTCATGAATTTTGGATTGACGTAGGTTGGAACGTAAAATCTGCCGCGTCCAAACGCCATTGCAGCATGATTGGGAAACCCTCCGGCGTTGTCGCAATTAACGATATCAAAATATTGGAGTGCGTTCTGCGGCAGCCAGACTTCCTGCAGGGAAGAAAAGATGTAGTATTCGCGCGCCGTCGTTTGTGCTTCCCGATAGTCGGGCGCCGGACCCAAGCCGCGAGGGCAATCCCCTCCGGCGTTGCCCCAGACGAAGTCGGCATCCTTGATGATCCAGGGACTAATATAGTTTGCCAAGGAATTCATGTAGGTTGGCTCGGCCACAAGCTCAGGATTTGCTTCCTTCGAGGCTTTGATCAGTTCCAGCGAATCTTCCGCAAGAGACTCGACTGAATCGTCGCCCGGCAGGAGATGGTCATGAGCGTGACTTTCTGAGGCAATAAAGCCGTCATATTTCATTTGCCCCAACTTATTTTCTTTAATCAATCGTTGCAACTGGCTCTTAGCATCATGGAGATATTTCGGATCTGCCAGCGATAGGCCTCGCTGCACATGCCCGGCCGGTCCCGTGCTCACTACGCCGTACCCGTTCTCCTCCGCCCACTTGTAGTCGATAACAGAATGGTATACCTCGCTGGGCGACATCCACACGCCGGGCTTGCCGCCTGCGGAAGTTACTATCGCAACCATGTCAGCCAAGTCGTTCGGGAAATTCTTAAGGTTCACGCGCCAGATGCTGCGAGGATCGCTCCACCCCAAGTCGGCGGTCACGAAGTCAAAGAATACGCCATGCTTGTCATATAGCTTTTTCTTAATCTCTCGAATCAGATCCAAATATTCGCCCTGCTCGAAGATCGTAGGCAAACTCCACCAGGTGTTATAGCAAGCGACCAGGCGGGGCCGGCTCAGGCGAATGTCATCAATGTAATCGAGGAAGGACTCGCGAGCCTTTCCAGGCTCAGTAACGCCGACAACCGTCGAATGGAGATCAAGCCACTCCCGCCCAACGGGCTTACCCCCCGGACGGCTCCGCAGAATGAACCCGTTACTGCTGTATTCGTTGAAGGCTGCCACGAATTCCATCCCGGCCCACAATGTTTCGGAGAAGATGGGATGGCTACCGTAGGGCAAGCGGTCAGCCTTCATCGATTTCCAGTCGCGTCTGACACCTTCCCAGTTGTCGAGATCGGCGCGCATCACCTTCAGAGAGTTCGTCTTGCTATGCTTAATGGCAATCTGCTTCCTGAGATAACGTTTCCCACGCGGCAAGTGATAGTCAACCCGGACTTCTATAGCCTCGGCGGGACTCGAGTACATGAGTACAATGTGATCTTGATTCTGCGCCGCGCCGTCCAACCGCATGGCGGAAGAGTGAATCGAAATTCCCTTGTCGAACTCAAACGCGAAGTCTTCCAAAGGGAGATCGAATCCTTCATCCGCAAGTTTGTTTGTCAAGCGGCGCGATGCAATTTTGCCGTTCCGGATGATGAGTTGAAAGTCGATGTCCGCGTTTTCGAGGGCGCAGGTTTTGTTTTCGGAGGCGATTGCTAGCCTGGGAACAGTCAGCAGCGCCAATCCCTTCAGCCAGCCGCGACGGGTCATCCGAGATGTTCCCTCGTACATGGGACACGGCTCCTTTCGGCAAATTGAGCTCGTCAGCAAACGCCCATTGACATGGCCTCAGGGCCGGCCATTTCCCGCTCACAAGCTCCTCAGAAGAGAAACTTGAGTATAAACTGAATTTCACGTCCGTCACTGGCTGAACTGATGAGCCTAAAGGCCGATGCGGCCAGCCGCTCTCTCCTGACTCTCCCCGAAAGGAAGGAATTTTCTGCTTGATTCCTTTCCCCTCTCCGCCGGATCGCCCGTCGGCTCGCACACTCGTAAAGCAGAGTGTCCCTCCACCAAGGCCCTCTGGTTCCCTTGGGCTGTTCGGAATGGGCAGGCCGAAGGTAGCCCGGTGGGAGCATGCACCGATTTCTGCGACAGACGGTTAAGAACCAAAATTCGGCGAATGGGGTAAGAATCCCATCGAAGCGGAGATCGAGCCCCGGCGTTGTCTCGACGGCTCCTCATCGATTACATTTAACACCTCTCGACACGAACACTTCCATATCGTTTTGTCTTGTGGTAGCTTAGTGCGTTGAATCGGGAGAAATAGGTAATATCTGAGGTGAGCGACGCAATGAGTCGAGCCAACACTTTAGTCTTAGGGTTGATCCTATCATGCACCCTTGCCCCGGCAAGCCTGAGTAGTTTTGCCGGAACTCCTCGCTCCGGAAAGTGGACCCCGTTATTTGACGGCAAGGACCTGGCAGGCTGGCAGGCTTACGGTACTGAAAATTGGGTTGCCGATCATGGGACGATCCTTGGCGAAAGCACCAGCGGAAAGTATGGGTACCTGCTTACCAAGAAGGATTATCGAAACTTTATCGTGCGCCTCAAATTCAAGTGTGGTTCCGAAGGCAACAGCGGTCTGTTTTTCCACTCCCGCATCACCGGGGATAACCCCAAGTCCGGCCCTGACATCGTCGGCCTGCAGGCGGAAATCGACCCGGCGCGCCACACCGGCGGAATCTATGAAAGCGGAGGGCGCGGATGGGTAGCGCTACCCACAGCCCGCGGAGAAGCGGCCATCAAGCCCGTTGGCCAATGGAATAGTCTCGAACTTTCCGTCCGAGGCAATCACATCGTGACTCATCTGAATGGAGTCGCGATCGTGGATTACACTTATGCCCCCGCCCAATATACCGACGGGCAGATTGGGTTGCAGATTCACACAGGCGAGCATGGGTTTGCGATTCGATTCAAGGATATTTACATTCGAGTGCTTCAATAAATTTGGTTAGAAAAGCTAAGCCTAAGGGAGCCACTTTCTAACAAAATGCCCCCTAGTGCATCACACATAAGCCAGCCGTACCCAGCGGACCTCCGAACCGCGAGCAGGGCCGGCAAATGGCGCTTCTTGCGATCTCAAAAGAAAGGAATATGAACCGATGAGCAGAAATACGCGTCGAGAATTTCTAAAGACTTCTACCGCCGCAGCCCTGGCAGCCGCCGGGCTGGGAGGGGCAGAGCGGGCACTGGCATCGCCGGCTGCTGTGCCGATGGCGGGTGTTGCGGCGCCGCCGGAGCCTGTGCCGCCGCGCGGATACAAGCCGATGGCGCTGGGGATCATTACCGGAATTGGGAACGATCCGGAAGCGGCGATGGCCAAGGTACACAGCCTGGAGATGCACACCTGCCAGTTGGAGTTGGGGCACTTGGACGACGACTTGATCAAGCAGCTTCGGGAGGCGCTGGATAAGTACCAGATCGTGGTGACGGCGCTGGGGACGAGCGGACCGGGGCCGGACGTCTACAACTTTTACGATGGGCCCCTGACTCTTGGACTGGTCCCGCGCACTTACCGGGCGCAGAGGATCGAGAAGGTGAAGAAGTTTTCGGATTTTGCCAAGCAGTTGGACATCCCGGCCATTCGCCTTCATGTGGGGTTCATTCCTGAGGACCCGAACGACCTTCTGTACCACGAGGCAGTGGAAACGCTGCGGGAGGTGGCCGGCTACTGCAAGAAGAACGGCCAGGACTTCCTCTATGAGACGGGAACGGAGACGCCCATCACGATGGTGCGGGCGATCAAAGATGTCGGCCTGGACAACCAGGGGGTGAACCTCGACACGGCGAACCTGATCCTCTATGGCAAGGCGAATCCGCTGGATGCACTGGACATTCTGGGCCCGTATGTGAAGAATACGCATGCCAAGGACGGTCTCTATCCGACCAACCCGCACGATCTGGGAGAGGAAGTGCTCATTCCGCACGGCAAGGTGGACTTCCCAAAGATCATCGCGCGGCTGAAGGAACTGAACTATCAGGGGCCGATCACGATCGAGCGAGAGATTTCGGGGCCGCAACAGCTCGACGATGTAAAGCGGGAAAGGGATTATCTAAGGAAGCTGATCGAGTCATGACGGAGCGGCGCTTCGGCGCAGCCCACATGTGTCGAAGTTCCTCAATTGATCGGGATACCTGGGACAGTTTGCGATTAAAGTTAAAAAGGAGGCAACGACAGTGACGGAACATTCCGGCAAAAAGCTAGGGCGAAGAGAATTTATGGGCACGGCTGCGGCCGCGGCGGGCTTCATGATCCTCAAGCCGCAACTGGTGCGGGGGACGGCGGCGAACTCAGCGCTTCGCGTCGGGCTGCTCGGCTGCGGCGGGCGAGGCGCGGCGGATACGACGTTTCTGATCGACACGGGCAAAGCGCGGCTGGTGGCGCTGGCAGATTTATTCCAGGACCAACTGGACAATGCGAAGGCGCACTTTGACAAGTTTCAGCAGGGGAAAGGGTACGCGGCGATCGAGCGGTCCCTGATGTTCCGCGGGCCCAAGGCGTATGAACAGATCGCGAACTCGAAGGACGTGGACGTGATTGTGATTACCACGCCGCCGTACTTCCACCCGCAGCATCTGGCCGCGGTGGTGGCGGCGGGCAAGCACGTCTACTGCGAGAAGCCGGTGGCGGTGGACCCGCACGGATGCGTGTCGGTGCTGGACTCCGGGCGGCGGGCCGAGGGACGTTTGAGCCTGGAGATAGGCTTCCAGCTTCGCAATGCTCCGCCTTACGTGGAGCAGGTCAGGCGGATTCATGCCGGAGCGCTGGGGACAATTGTTTCGGGTGAAGGCCACTATTACGCAACCTATCCCAATCTGTCGGCCTGGCCTAACGCTTCGCCCGATGAACGAATGATTCGCAACTGGTACTATTCCCGTATTCTGTCGGGGGACATCATTGTGGAGCAGAACATCCACGTGATCGACATGTGTAACTGGACTCTCCAGGAACACCCCGTTAAAGCTGCGGCCTCGGGATCAAGAAAGGGTCGCCCGGACCACGGCGACGTCTATGGACACTACAGCGTAGTTTTCTATTACCCGAGCGGCGTGAGCATGACGTTCGGCTCGACGCAAATCGGTAATGCCAAGTGGGAAGTGGGGTGGAGTTTCTTCGGCGATAAGGGCGTTTCAGAAACGCACTACTCGGGGCCGGTGGCTATTTACGGTGAGAACGCCTGGAAATGGGCGGGCAACCAGCCCGCTTCACAAGGAGGGCCACAGCAATTTTCGACGGCCGGGATCTTCCATGATAACTTGGCGCAGGCTGACCCGGAGAAGAAAAAGGCTTTTGTGGACAGCATTCTGAACAACAACTACCACAACCAGGCGGCGCAAGGCGTCGAGTCGGCTCTGAGCTGCATGATGGCGCGCCACGCAGCCTATACGGGCGAAGAGGTCACCTATGAAGCCGTCGCAACCTCGGGTGAGCACTGGGACGATGAGATCGACCTCAACCAATTTGCCTGAGGCGCTTTAAGAGAGGGTAGGAATCATGAACAGCGAAACGTCACGCCGGGATTTTTTGAAGCTCACGGTGGCGGGTGCGGCAGCCGGTGCGCTTCCCGCCTCGGTGAGCACCGCCCATGCAAGTCCCGAACGGCTGGCCCTTGAGAAAGGCCTTGTGCTCAGCATGCTGCCCAAGCAGTTGAGTTACGCTGACCGCTTTAAGATGGCGCGGGATACCGGCTTTCAGGTGGTGCAGGCCCCCGCCACGCCGGACCCGCGCGAAGCCGAGGCCATCAAGAAGGCTGCCGATGGAGCTGGCATCCGCATCGATTCCGTCATGAACATGGCTCATTGGCAGTATCCACTGTCCTCCGCCGATCCCGCCGCCGTCGAAAAGAGCATGGAAGGGATGCGAACTTCACTCCACAACGCTCATCTGTGGGGATCGGATGCGGTGCTTCTGGTTCCTGCGGTGGTCAATGCTCAAACCACCTATCGCGAGGCGTGGGTCCGTTCCCAGCGGCAAATTCGCAAGCTGATTCCACTGGCAGAACAACTCAAGGTGGTTATCGCCATTGAAGAGGTGTGGAATAAGTTTCTTCTCAGCCCGCTGGAAATGGCCCGGTACGTCGACCAGTTCAGAAGCCCCTGGATCAAAGCCTGGTTCGACGTCGGCAACGTCGTGCTCTATGGTTATCCGCAGGACTGGATTCAAACGCTCGGGAAAAGAATCGTCAAGCTGCACTTAAAAGATTTCAAGCTCAGCAAAGATTGTTATTCCTGGGTGGATTTAGGCGACGGGGACATCATGTGGCCCGCCGTCCGCAGCGCGCTCCAGAGCATCGGCTACCCCGGCTCAGCGATTTGTGAACTTAAGGGCGGCGATGAGGCCTACCTTCGCGATGTCAGTCATCGCATCGACCGCCTGCTCATCCAAGCCTGATTCGGTGGTGTCTCTCCCCCGTAGCGCGGATCTTTAGATCCGCGGCTTTTGATAGCGAGCGGCGATGAAGGCGTGCCAGGCTGAAGCCCGGCGCTACGCACGTTCCAGCCACTCCATGGAAGGCAAAAATAGCTTCAAAACCGGCCGTACTTCCGGTAAGCATCCACTGGGTGCACTCCCTGAAGGATCGCTTTGCGCACAAGGTTCTCCGTGCTGACAACTTCCTCAGCCTTCTCAAGCACCTGGAACGTGATCTCCCGGGGAATTGCCAGGACGCCGTCCTTGTCCCCCACAATGAAGTCACCCCGGCGAACCGTTACCTGGCCAATCTTGATCGGCTCTCCGTAAGCGGTCACTTTCCACCGTCCCATCACGTCGGCGGGGGTGCGATACCGGCAGAATACCGGCATCCCGAGTTTAAGGATGTAGTCGATATCGCGAGCGCCGCCATCGATCACCACGCCTCGCGCGCCTCGGAACTTGGCCGTCTCGCACGATAGCTCGCCGAGATGGGCCGAGACGTTGTCATGCGGCTGGGAAACGATGACGTCGCCGTGGCGCACGTCGCCCAGCATCTTGAGAATGGGGATATAGACTTCCTCAGGATCGTTGCTTCCCGTAGGTTCTCCCTCAACCGGCATCGCAATGCCCGTAACGCCCTGCCCCATGTCCAAGGCCTGGATGGAAGTGGGAAACACTTGGTGAGGGTAGCCCAATTCATCCAGCACATCGGAAATAGCCCCCGTATAGATAACGGAAAAACGGCGGCATACATCGTCCAAGTCAAAACCTGCAACCGGATATCTATCTTCCTTCACAAATAAACCTCCTCTGAGTTTTCGCCCGGCAGCCTCACGCCGAGCCGGCCTGAAAAGCGAATTCCGTTTTCTTCGCCAGAAGAACGTAAGCTAGGTTTCGATGCCAGCTTCCGGCGCGACCTTGCGCGAGGTGCGCAAAAACAGCGTCAAACCTGCCGCCGCAATGAATCCCGCGCCGAGCGCCGCAAATCCGTATACAAAATTTCCTGTCAGGTTGTTGAGGTAACCGACAAGCAAGGGTCCAAAGTATCCGCCCAAACAACCAAGGGCGTTAATCAAGCCCATGGCCGATCCGCTCACCGAGCGTGGCAGGGTCTCGGACGGAATCGCCCAGAAAGGGCCAAGCGCCCCGACCGATCCCGCACCGACAACCGTAATGCAGAGGAAGGAAAGCAGGAATGAGTGCTGGCTCAGCAAAACCCCTGCCAAAAGGAACACCCCGGCCCAGACCAAGCTGCCGGCCACGTGCCCTCGCCGCTCATGCTTTCGGTCCGAATGACGCGAGATCAGCACCATGCCGATTCCCGTCACCACAAAGGGAATGGCAAAGAGGATGCCCGTCACAAAATCGCTCAAGTGTTTCTCACTGTGAAGGGCGCTGGGAAGCCAAAAAAGAAATCCGTAACTGCCGGTGTTGAGCAGCAAATAAATCAAGACCAGCAGGAGAACTTGCGGCCGCAGCAAGGTTTCAAGGAACCGCGCGGGATTCAGGGGCTCCAGCTCTGCGGATTGGTGGTGGAGAGTCTCTTCCAGATAGTTCCGCTCGCCGTCTGAAATCCACCGGGCCTCATGCGGCTGGTCATCAATCATCGTCATCCAGAACACCAGCCAAACGAAAGGCAAGATCCCTTCAGAAATCAGCATCACGCGCCATCCCCAACGCCCCAGGATCCAGCCTGAAACCGGGGAGGAAACCACCACCGCAGCCGGCATACACAACATCCAGTACGCATTCGCCCGCGCCCGCTCCGAACGCGGAAACCAGTGAGCCAGCAGGACCAGCGTGGCCGGCCACACTCCGCCCTCCGCGATGCCCAGCACCAGGCGCATCACCCAAAATTCCTGCCGCGTCCTGACCAATCCGCACACCACGGCGGCCAGCCCCCACAAAACCAGCAAAATACCGATAAAGCGCTTCGCGCTCCAGTGTTCGGCTAAGTAACCGCCCGGGATCTGAAGCGCCATGTACCCCCAGAAAAAGACCCCGGCAGCGCTTCCCGCCTGCGTGGGGTCCATGTGCAGATCGCGGCTCATGGAAGGCAAGGCCAGAGAAATGTTCGTCCGGTCGACGAACGCGATGGTGTACATGATGAAGGCAACGGGAATGATGTGCCGCCAGCGCTGAGCAGGGATATCCATAAAACGCCAGGATTATACCAGACTGCGGCCGATTGACACTCGAATCGAAGGTATGCTACCTAAAAAGAGGTAGCATGAGCTCAGATGAGATCCAATCCGCCTGGGAACTGTTGAAGGAAGCTTACCAGTATCAGATGGGCGGCGACTATGAAATGGCCGTCGAACTGTACAAGCGATCCCTCGACCTGCATCCCACCGCCGAAGCCTATACCTTCCTGGGGTGGACTTACAACTACCAGGGCAGGATCGAAGACGCCATTGCAGAATGCAAGAAGGCCATTCAGATCGATCCGGATTTTGGCAATCCTTACAACGACATCGGCGCCTACCTGATCGAAAAGGGAAAGTATGACGAGGCGCTTCCCTGGCTCGAACGCGCGCTTCACTCCGAGCGATACGAATCCTACCACTACCCCCACTACAATCTGGGCCGGGCCTACATGGCCAAAGAACTGTATGCCAAAGCGCGCCGCCATTTCGAGCAAGCGCTGGAGATTTCTGCGAACTACGGTCCCGCCAAGGAAGGGCTAAAAAGCCTCTCTCGCAAGCTTCAATAGGAATAGCTCAGCGCCATCGGGCGCAAGTAAACCCTCCCGTTCCGAAGTTCCAATGAGACCACAATGCTTTACTTCTCAAACCTTGGCCGCATTTTTCTCGTAACGTTCCAGGCAATCTTGCGAGCAAAAATGAAGGGTTTCCTTGCCTTGCACCAGGCGGTGCGAAACCTCGGTTGAAACAAACATTCCACAAACGGGATCGCGGGCGGTTCGCCCCCGGGAAGGTTCCGTCTTGCGCTGAGAATTGGAATTGCGGGCCCCGCCGAACCCCTTATTCGACCGGCCCAAAAAGCTTCGAACGCTCTGGCTTAAAGTCCACACTACCCCGATCAGGAAGACGAAGTCCATCAGGGCATCGAGTAAACTTGCCACGTTAATTTGACGGCATCCAGCCGGGCGAGGATGCCTTATCCTTACTGCGGCATGGAAACCCTGCTGGAGGCGCCCAGCGCCGCGTTCAATTTTACCTTCAAGTCTTGGAGACCCGGATAATTGGGATTGCGCCGGTCGAGTTCTTTCCAGAACTTCTCCGCCGTCCGGTAGTCGTGGGTCCCCTCCAGATTGACGACGATCATGTTAAACATGGTGGGTTCGTGATTCGGTGAAAGTTTAAGGGCTTCTCGATATTCCTTGAGAGCGTTCTGGAGTTGACCGGTGTAGAAATATGAAGTTCCCAGGTCCGTCCGTGCATTGATGTTCTTGGGGTCAATCGCAAGGGTCTTCTTGTACCACTCGATCGCAAGGTTATAAACCTTTTGATCGTAAAGGTAATTCGCCAGGCGCAACGGAATCTCAGGGTCTTGAGGGTTCTGCTCAGCACGCTGCTCGTAGTTCTTGATGATCTCCGCAACCTTAAGCGGCGGATGACCCGCGGGAAGCCCCGTTGCAGGATTGATATCCGCCCCCGCCTGGCTCCCCATTCCCGCAGCTCCGGCTGGTGCAGTCGCCGTGCTGGAGATGGCCATTTGCGGCTGGACGCTGGCCTGCTTCTGCGATTTATAAAAAAAACCCGCCAGAAATCCCACACTGACGAAAATAATGGCGGTAACAATTGTTTCTACCTTCATGCCTTCCTCACATTCTCATTCCAAAAACCCACCATCACGAACTTTATAGTACGATATAGGGCAGGTCAAGAGCAGCAGCAAGGCGGAGACTTCCGTTCCCCGGGGCCATTCGGCATTAAAGGTTCCCGAAACCGCTGATGGTCGGGCGAGCGAGTGATATTTGCACTGTTAGGTTGTCGATCATTTGGATTGCCTTTCCAGGCGTATTGGGCAGGGACCAACACTACCCTGAAAACGCCAGCATCACGACGGACCGCTCCTTGCTGTAGCGGCGGTCTATGACCGCCGAAGGATCGCCCTCGCCTGAGCATGTGCGTTGCCTTTGGTCCTGGTTAGGGGTTCCGAAAGGAGATTTTATGCCACAGGTTTACCGAAATTTTATTGCCGGGAAATGGGTTGAGTGCGGTTCAAAAAAGACGTTTCCAAACGTCAATCCTGCCAACACCGATGAAGTTCTCGGACTCTTTCAGGCTTCCGGCGCCGAGGAAGCAAAGGCTGCCTGTGACGCGGCAGCAAAGGCTCAGCCCGCCTGGGCGGCCTTGCCGGCGCCGCGCCGCGGAGAATACCTCTATAAAGCGGCGGAGCTTTTGGAATCCCGCCTCGACCAAGTCGCGGAAGACATGACCCGCGAGGAAGGCAAAACCCTGCCCGAGGCAAAAGGCGAGGTCAAGCGGGCGATCAATATTCTGCGTTACTTTGGCGGCGAGGGCGCGCGCTCCTTCAGCTATCAGATTCCCTCCGAGCGCCCCAACGTTTTCTGCTACATGATGCGCAAGCCGCTCGGCGTGGTGGGGCTGATCACGCCCTGGAATTTCCCCAGCGCCATTCCGGCCTGGAAGATGGCTCCGGCGCTCGTTGCCGGCAACACGGTCGTGATCAAACCGGCATCGCTCGCGCCGCTCAGCCCTTACCGGCTGGTTGAAGCGCTCGAACAGGCGGGCATTCCGGAAGGTGTCATCAATTACGTCACCGGAGGCGGCAGCACGGCGGGCAACGCCGTGGTCGAACATCCGGCCATTCGCGCCATTTCGTTTACCGGGTCGTGCGGCGTAGGCAACCATCTCCATGAAAAGCTGGCCGGCCGCAAGGTCCGCATTCAGCTCGAAATGGGCGGCAAGAATCCCACCATCGTGCTGAAAGACGCGGACCTTGACTACGCTGCTGACATTCTCATCAACGGTGCGTTTTTCTCCACCGGGCAGAAATGCACCGCCTGCAGCCGCGCCATCATTGAAAAGAGCATTTATGAGCCGCTGGTGGAAAAGCTCGTGGCCAAAACCCGCAAGCTGAAAGTCGGCAACGGTCTCGAAGCCGGGGTGCAAATCGGCCCCGCGGTGGATGCGAGCCAGCTTGAGACCGATCTGAAATATATCGAGATTGCCAGGAAAGAAGGAGCGAAGCTCTTGTGCGGCGGGAATCGCCTCGCCGGAGGCGCTTACGACAAGGGTTACTTCGTCGAGCCCACCCTCTTCGACAACGTGAAGCCGGAGATGCGCATTGCTCAGGAAGAAGTGTTCGGGCCGGTCCTGGCGCTGATGGCCGCAAACGACTTTGAGGACGCCCTGCGGCTGGCGAATTCGGTCAAGTTCGGCCTCTCCGCCTCGATTGTGTCCCGCGACCTGACGCGGGTTCACCAGTTTATCAACGGCATTGAGGCCGGGCTGATCACCGTCAATCTGCCCACCGCGGGAGTCGAGTATCAACTGCCCTTCGGCGGCACCAAGGAATCGAGCTTCGGGATGCGCGAGCAGGGCCCGCAGGCGCTCGATTTCTATACGGAATCGCACACCGTCTACCTGAAATATACCCAATAGACCCCGCTCAGGGTCATGCACGGCACTCTTGGCGCTGCTTGGCGCCTTTGCGTGAGGCGGATGATTTTTTCGCAACATCTCACAGGCCCGCGCACGAGCGGTTAAAGAGCGCCATCGAAGCGTTGCGGGAGGCATGACAACCATTTCCGCAACGGAATCTATATAGGGCGCCATAAGTCGGCGACGCTCCAAAACTGTAGCGCCGGTCTGCGACCGGCGGATTTCGCCGCTCAGGCAAGCAGCGCTTGCCGCCGAGCGGCGCTACAATAAATGACCGTCGCCGACGTATGGCGTTACGTATAATATGACGTTTGGTTATGCCATCTTCCTTTTTCTTGCCGCGCTCATGGCCGGGGTCATGAACTCGGTCGCGGGAGGCGGAAGCTTTTTTTCCTTCCCTGCTCTTCTCCTTGTCGGCGTGCCTCCCATTCCGGCCAATGCCACCTCCACGGTTGCCCTGTGGCCGGGCACCATGGCGAGCGTTGGAGCTTACCGCAACAAACTGCCGCGCAGCGCTCGCATCCTTGTGCCTTTGGTCCTCGCAAGCCTCGTAGGCGGATTTATTGGGGCCGGGCTTCTGCTGCGAACTCCACAAGCTACCTTCATGCGCCTGATTCCCTTTCTCTTCCTCGGGGCCACCCTGCTTTTCGCCTTTGGCAAACGCCTCTTCAAAGGGACCCACGCGCACGGAGAAACCGAAGCGTCCTGGCAGGCTGTGGCCGGCGTGGCGCTTGTGCAGTTTCTGATCTCGATCTACGGAGGATTTTTTGGCGGCGGCATGGGCATCCTGATATTGTCTCTGCTCAACTTCCTGCCGCTTGCGGACATTCACTCCATGAACGGCGTCAAGACGCTGCTCACCTCCGCCACCAACGCCGCCGCCATCGTGACCTTCGTGGTGGCGGGGATCGTCGTCTGGCCGGAAGCGCTCCTGATGCTGGTCGGCGCCGCGGCGGGCGGTTACGCGGGCGCCCATTACGCACAAAAGATCGATCCTGCCCGCGTGCGGACTTTTGTGGTGGTCGTCGGCTTCGCTATGTCGTTCTATTTCCTCTGGAAGTATCGCTAGGGTCGTGCAATTGAAATTCGTTCAGAAAGTTTCAGGCTCCTGCGCCCGGTTCGAAAGCCCCGGCAAGGGGCGGAAGATCTCAGCCCAGGGCGTAAGCCTGGGACCGAGCAGCCCTCACCGTTCGCTTTGGCTTTTTGGCCGGCGGGCATATCGAACAAAACGCGCTTGCTTTCCGAGACGCATCTCAGCATAATCGGTCCTTTCCGGATTGCCGGTTTGCCCGCAAAAGGAGGATTCCCATGTCAGGGGTTCAACGGAACAACGACTCTGCGGCCAAAGCGTCGCGCCGCAGCTTTCTGAAAGGCGCCGCGGTTCTTGCCGTGGCCGCGCCGGGATTCGCATCGAGTTGTGAGAGCGCGTCCCGCCACGCAAAACGCCCGATCCTCGCTTGGGTGGCGACTTACAGTTCGCAGGGCGCTCCTGAGGGCAGCACGGGACACGGGCGCGGCATTTATCTGTTTGAGATGGACCCTGCAACCGGAGCGCTCACCGAGCGCGCGGTCTTCCCGAACGCTTCGAACCCCTCGTGGCTTGAACTGGACGCTTCCCAAACTCATCTGTATTGCAGCAACGAAATTGCTGATTTCCGCGGGACCAACTCGGGTTCCCTCAGCGCCTACTCGATTGACCGCTCAAACGGCCATCTGACGCCGCTGAACACGGTCAGTTCGGAAGGCGCCATCCCCGCCCATCTGAGCCTCCATCCTTCCGGCAAATATATGCTGGTCGCCAACTATGGCGCCGGGACGGTCGCCGCGCGCGCCATCGGCCCGAACGGTGAATTCGGCCCCACGACCGACGTCCAGCACTACAAGGGACCGGCAGGCTCAATACATCCGGCCAGCGCGCCTCCTGGGAACTTCGCCATCAGCGGCCACGATGCGCCGCACGCCCACATGATCCATACGGATCCTGCCGGCCGCTTTGTCCTGTCGACCGACCTCGGAGGGGACAAGATCATGGTCTGGAAATTCGATGTCGAAAAAGGAAAATTCTCTCCCAACGATCCGCCTTCGGTGTCCCTGCCGTCGGGCGACGGGCCGCGCCATTTTGCTTTTCATCCGAACGGCCAGTGGCTGTACTCGGTACAGGAAGAGGGCTCCACGCTCGTGCTGTTCCACTACGACGGCGCCAAAGGAACACTTTCCAAGCAGCAGACCGTGTCCACCTTGCCCAAGGAATTCGTCGGCACCAACTTCACTTCTGAGGTCAGAATCTCTTCGGACGGCAGGTTTGTTTACGCCGCCAACCGCCTGCACGACAGCATCTCCTACTTTTCGATTGGCCCCGAGGGCCGGCTGACCTACATCGGAGAAGAGTGGACCCGCGGCGATTATCCCCGCAGCATCACCATCGATCCCACGGGCAATTTCATCTATTCGTTGAACCAGCACGGCGACGCCATCACCATCCACCGCGTCAACCGCGAAACCGGCCGCCTCACCTTCACCGGCCAGTACACGCCCCTCGGCACCCCCGCCTGCATGGTTTTCCTTAACCCGTAGGGGGACCCCGCTGCGCCTGGGATCGTTGGAGTTCCGCTTCAAGCTGGGCGCGAGCTGTTCAAAGTGTGCCAGGAATAAGAAGACAAGTCAGCTTTTCGTTGCTTCACCGGGAGAAGTGAGGCTCAACCCCACTCCATGCGTCTTGAGGTTTGTCTCGATTCTCTCAAGGACGTTTGCAGGACACCCATTCCATTCATTGGACGGCCGGTTGCCCAGATAAGGCAGGTCTTCCACGCCCATTTTGCTTGAGAAAAATCCGCCGGCCACCAGATCGCGCAAATGGTTGAAAAAGGCCGCGTAGTTTGAATCCTCGGGCGCTGCCTTGTCAGGATAAGCGATGCGGTCCAGCATCTTCTTTTGCTCAGTCGGGGTACAGCTAACAAAGTCATGACCGAAGGCCCGGTTGCACTCCAGATCAAGCCAGGTCATCCCGCCGAGGATTTCCGCCTTGAGGTCTCCGCCCTTGAAGTTGAGCCAGTCGTCGATAAACGCCGGGACACCGGCCTGGCTGGCGCTGCCACCGCTCTCGTCAGCGGGAATGATCAGGTCGCTCAAAACTTTGATCGTTTCCCATTCATGCTCGTTGAACACCTTCCGCTGATACCCGGAAGCCGCCTTCGCCGCCGCAGCGCTTCTGGAGGTTTTCTGCTCCGCCGCTACGGCAGTCCCCAAGGGGATCAGCGCCGCCGGTAGAGCAGAGAATACCTTCAGCATATCGCGCCGTTTGATGGTGCCCTTGTGCTTGCCGTTTTCGTTTTCAGACATGATGGTTATCGCCCCCTAAAGAGCTGAATTCTTACTGTTAAATATTGCGTTTTTTTACCTGGTCCGCAATGTGTTCGGATGTCCGCCAGGCGAGCGCCATTAAGGTGAGGGTCACGTTCTTGTCCGGGTTGCTCACCATCGGCCCGCCGTCGGCAATAAACAGATTCTTGCAATCCCAGGCTTGGCAGTGCGCGTTCACGACCGAAGTGTTTCGGTCGTTACCCATGCGCGTCGTGCCGACTTCATGAATGATCTCCCCGCCGCGCGAAATTCCCCAGTTCTCCTCGCGCCCGGCCCACTTTGTGACCTCGCCTCCCGCGGTCTCAATAATTTCCCGAAAAGTTTCCTGGGAGTGCTTGGCCATCAAGATCTCGTCGTCGCTCCACTTCCAGTGGAACTTGAGCGCCGGGACGCCCCATTCATCGACCACGTTCTTGTCGATTTCACAGTAGCAGTGTTCGTTCGGAATCATCTCGCCGCGGCACCCCAGAAAGATGAAAGAGCCGTAGAGTTTCCGCGCGGCGCGTTTGAACTCTGCGCCGTATCCGCCTCCCACAAAGCGCTCCGTGCCTTGGAAGGTTTCGACCGCAGGCATGTGGCGGCCGCCTCCAAACTCGATGTGGTAGCCCCGCGAAAAGGGCAGCTCGTGCCGGAACTGTTTTTGGTAATTCCACCACGGCATGTAAAGATGCATCCCTCCCACGCCGTCGCAATCGTGCGGCGGCAGATCCATTAAGACCGGTAAAAAACCGCCCACATGCGTCCCCACGGTGTCCGTCAGGTAACGGCCCACAATGCCGCTCGAGTTCCCCAAGCCATCCGGATGATGAGAATTGCGGGAATTCAAGAGCAATCGCGCCGTCTCGCAGGCGCTGGCCGCGAGGACGACAACTTTTCCGCGCGCCTGGACTTCCTTGCGTGTCTTTTTGTCAAGGTACGATACGCCCGTGGCTAATCCATCGGGACCCACCAGCACTTCCCGTACCATCGCGTCGCAGCGGATTTCCAGCCGCTTGGTAGCCAAGGCGGGCGGCAGCAGGACCGTGGGAGTCGAAAAGTTCGAAGACATGGGGCAACCGCGCCCGCACTGCGACACGTAGTGGCACGGAAGACGGTCGTTGTGCGGGCGGGTGAGAATGGCAAGGCGCGAAGGAATGCAGGGGATTCCAAGCTTCTCGCAGGCCTTCTGGACAACCCGTTCGTAACAGCGGGGTTTAGGGGGAGGCAGGAACTTGCCGTTAGGCAGGTTTTCGATATTTTCGATCGAGCCGAAAACGCCCATCAACTCTTCCGTCTTGTCGTAGTAGGGCGCCAAATCTTCGTAACCGATGGGCCAATCGAAACCTTTGCCGTCGCGCGAGTAGGGCTTGAAGTCGTACGGTCCAAAGCGCAGTGAGATTCGGCCCCAACTGTTGGTGCGCCCCCCGAGCATGCGGGAGCGGAACCACCTGAAGTCGCTGCCGGGCGCACTGGTGTAAGGCTCGCCGGGAACCTGCCATCCGCCCACGGCAGCCATGTAGGCGTCGAAGATCGTGTTGGGAGGGGCCGCTGCACGATGCGGCGCATCGTAAGACCAAGCGCCCCACTTCGACTGGTTCGCGGTGTCGTACCAGCCGCCCGCTTCCAGCATGAGGCAGTTCGCCCCCGCCTGGGTCAGCACGTAAGCGGCGATGCCGCCACCCGCGCCTGAGCCCACGATGATTGCATCATAAACCTTTGAATCCTTCTTCAGATTAGCCATGGTGATAAGTCCCTCGCCTGGATGTCGGTGGATTGAATTGAATATGAAGGCGCGTCGCGGGCTGGTCCTCTACCTCAGATACCTTGGACTCGGCTTGGTGGCGTACCAATTTGTTGCTCCACTAAACTGCCAACCTATCTCTTCGCCCAGGGGGTGGCTGTGACCCTCATCACGCCGCGTTGTGATCTTTATACCGGATGGGGCGGGTGAGAACGCTTTATATAGGGCGCCATAAGCCGGGAGCCCGGAGGGCTCCCCTACCAACCGGCTGCCGTGCTACTTTTTTCGTCGCCCTTTCTTGGCGGGGGGAAGGAGAGGCGCGGTCAGTTTTTCGTAGAGGGCGAAGAGGTGTTCCACGCGCTGGCGGTCGTTTTCAAAAGGCTGCGGGCGGTAGCAGAGGTCAACGGCGCGGTCCAACGCAGCGTGCGCTTTGACCAGCGCGGGCGGCATCGCCAGCGGGTCGTATAAATCGGCGAGCGTCGCCTCGGGAAACTCCTTCCGCGCGTCCAACACCGATTGCGCGGCGGCTTCCACAGCCGCGCGTTGCTTGGCGCTCGGCGCTTCCGGCCACGGGTAGTTGTTGTAAACGAGTTTGTTTGAGTAACGGTAATCCGATTTCAGCCTTCCGCAAACTTGTCTAACCCACGCCATGTGCATCGCCGAGGAGAGGATGCCGAAGTGATAGAGCGTAGCGTGGGGGACAATTCTTACTAGGCTGCTTGCCAGAATGTCGGGCTTTAGGAAACCGATGGGAATGTAACTGCGTCGCTCAGAACTTACTTCGGGGATGACGAGATACCCATGTGTCGGCATGTTCTCGACATGGAAGCGCGTCGGCTTGTCGGCAATTGCTCGTGTCGGCGCACTCTTGCTGGCGAGGCGGAAATTTCTTACAGCTTCGACTCGCGCCATCACGTGCGGCATCCTGCGGAGCTTGGCGGGCGGACAATCGCCGAGCCATAGGCACCAGCGCTCGATTCCATTGATGAATTCTTCCGAGCCGATCCAACGCCTGAAGAATTCGTTTGCGGCTGGCTCAAGCTTCAAAAACGCGGCTTTCTCTCTTGGTGTGAAAAGATAATTGCCGTCATCAATCGGCTTGTTGCCGATGCCGATTTTGGGCGCGTCGCAAAGCGGCGAGGAGCGGTTGATGATGGCGCGGTCTGGGCCTTCGATCAGGTATGGGCTAATGTTGCTGGCGATGCTGACGGTGGCTTTCTCGCCGTCCTCTTCGTACTCATAGATGCGCTTGTTCTTTGCGTCCGAAGCAGCGAAGCCCACGACGACAACGTGGACATGAGCTTTTCCTCGCGCCTCGCTTTGCCATGCGAAGGTCCGATGGCCAAAAAGAATTTTCGCTTGATATCGCTGAAAGAGCGCATTCCACAAAACGCCGACTTGCTCGCCTTGTGAGATCGAATTGGTGGAGACAAAACCGACGACAATACGTGTCCCTTTGATGTATTCGGCAGCTTTGAAGTACCACCCCGTGACGTAGTCCAGCAAACCGTGGTTCTCCACAACTCCCCTCATGTCGGCGCGCTGCTCATCGGTTTGGAATTTTCCGCCGACAAACGGCGGATTGCCGAGGACGTAGCTGCATTGGTCGGGCGGGAGGATTTTCTTCCAATCGAGCCGTAGCGCGTTGCCACAGACGATGGTGGGCGATTTCTTAAGCGGAAGGCGCACGAAGTATTGGCCGAAGGCTTCGGAAAGGCGAATGTTCATCTGGTGGTCCATCAGCCACATCGCCACTTCCGCGATGCGCGCGGGCCATTCGCTGATCTCGATACCGTAGAAGGCGTCCACGTCCACCAATGACAAGCTGTGGATGTCGAGATTCGGTTGGTCGCCGGGAAAGAGCAGCTTGAGAATTTCTATTTCCAGCGAACGCAACTCGCGGTACGTGATTACAAGAAAGTTGCCGCAGCCGCACGCCGGGTCCAGAAAGCGCAGCCCCGCGATCTTTTCATGGAATCGCCTCAATTCAGGTTTGCTGCTTTTGGCGCGCTCGAACTCTGCGCGGAGGTCGTCCAAAAACAGGGAACGGATAACCTTAAGAATGTCCCGTTCGCTGGTGTAATGCCCGCCGATCTGCCGCCGCTCCTTATCCTCCATAATGGCCTGGAAGAGCGAACCGAAAATGGCCGGCGAGATGCGCGACCAGTCGAAGTGCGTGCACGCCAGCAGCGCGTTGCGCATGTCGCGGTTAAAGTCGGCGAAGCCGAGGTCTTCGGCAAAAAGCTCCCCGTTGACGTAGGGGAATGCGGCGAGGGTTTCGTCGAGATTCTTCTGCCGTTCTTCGGGCGGGGTGTTCAGGACGGCGAACAGGCGGGCGAGATGCAAACCGAGATCGGAGCCGTCCTCCGCCGTGCGATTCAGCAGATAGAGTTTGAACGCCTCCCGCTCGTCGAAGATGCCCGTATCTTCGGCGAACAGGCAGAAGAGGATGCGAACCAGGAAGCGTTCGAGGTGATGGCCCCGGTAGCCCCCGGCCTCAAGGGTATCGTGCAAGCCGCCCAAAATCTCGACGGCTTTAATGTTGATCGGGTCTTGCTCCTCGAATTTGTGCTGCTTGTATCCGGGGATGAACGCAAAGGCGTGAATGTATTGGTGGAAATCGGCAAGCGGGAACTCAACGGTTGCCACCCGCCAGTTGTTGAACAGCGGGAGATTTTTCTGGTCTTCCGGTTCCAGGTCGTGCAGGGCGATGCGCGCAAAGTCGGAAACAATGACATAGCGCGGGATTTCATCCGCTCGCCCCTCCCGCGCCAGGTCCTGAATGTAACTGAAAGCCTGCGACTCGGCCTTGCCCAGGTCTTTTCCGAAACTCTTGTGCTCGACAAGCACGACGCCCGGCCAAAACAGGTCGATGTAGCCGTAATCGCCGGAAATCTTCCTTACCGGTTCTTCAAAGCTCGCTACGGTCCGGCGGCGGAAGCCGAAGACATCGAAGAATTCGTTCCAGAAGGTCTGCTTTTCCGCCTGCTCCCTTCTTACACCCGTCCATTCTTTTGAAAAGGCAATTGCGCGGTGGCGAATCTCGTTCCAGGAAATCGGCACCGCTGGATTATACCAAAGCCCTAAATTGCTGCGTCAGTAATCATCCGCCCGCCTGACCCCGGATGGCGCAAACTCCCGCTGTACAAAAAACCGGCGCTCATAGAGCGCCGCTACAGCAAACCTTACGACGCAATTTCGCTTGACATGGCCGGGTTCTGTGATAGGCTAGTATAGTGGGTTTTGGGATGGCTTGGCGGAAGAACCGCAGGCCGCGAGGGTACAAATTCTTACTCGACGTCGGGAACCTGGGTGCAGGAATAAAACAGTCTGGAAAGACTGCTAAAAATGAGCTAAGTTATTGAAAAATATGGCAGGATTGTTTTGCCCGGCCAAAATAAAAAAAGAATTCTTTTTTTGCAAAAACGAAGCTAGGAAGTTGTTGAAAACAAAAGACATCTGTGGGAAAAACAGCCAAAACGAACCTGAAACGAAGCTAGCCAAGTTGTTGAAAATACGTAATGGGAGAAAAAACGAAGCTAAACCTCAAGCACCACGTTCCAGCATGACGGCTCGCGCGACCGCCGGATAAAGGACCTGCACACCGGGGCGCGGGGCGCCGTTCCGGGGACCGGCGCGCGCTAATATAGCAACCAACTTGGGAAAGCGCCCTTGGGGGGTGCCGCTAAATAATTGGTTTAATTTGGTGGGCCTGGGTAGAGTTGAACTACCGACCTCACCCTTATCAGGGGTGCGCTCTAGCCACCTGAGCTACAGGCCCGAATTGCGATCGGCGACGAGCCACCGTAACTCGTCACTCTGCAACTTGGTTTTTTAAGTATAGGCAGAGGTTCATTTTCTTGCAAGCACAAGATTGCGGAAAGCGGAAAATCATACGGCCTCTCAGTGGCGGATGTGTCAATTATTCCCCAAGCCGAAGCTGTGAAGTCGCCTTTTTCCGAAGCTTGTGATAAAAACAATAGGTGGGGTTGGGGACGGCGGGAGGTCCCGCTCAATCGAGAAACCTGCCTTTATTGAATTTTATGAGTAGTGTGAACAAAGACACGCTTCCGAACGGCCTCACCGTTGTCACCGAGGCCATGCCGGCGGTCCGGTCCGTTTCTCTTGGGATCTGGCTGCGGAGCGGGTCGCGCCACGAGCCCGGGGAGCAGAACGGCATCGTGCACTTTTTGGAGCATATGGTCTTCAAAGGGACCGAAAACCGTTCCGCAGAGGAGATCGCCCGCGCGGCCGACGCCATCGGCGGGCACCTCGACGCCTTCACCTCCAAGGAATCCACCTGCTTTTCCATCAAGGCGCTGGATGAACATCTGGAGCGGGCTTTCGATATTCTGGCCGACCTGGTGAAGAATCCGCTGCTTCGTTCGAGCGATATTGCCAAGGAATGTCACGTCATCCAGGAAGAAATCAAAATGGTCGAGGACACCCCGGATGACCTGGTGCACGAAATCTTTACCAAGCGTTATTGGCAGGGCCACGCGCTGGGCAGGCCGATTCTGGGCACAAGAAAAACGGTGGGAGGCTTCAATCAGCGGCTCGTGCGCCATTTTTTCAATCGCCACTACTTGCCTTCCAATATCCTGGTCGCAGCCGCCGGGCATTTGGAGCACGCTCGGGTGGTGGACTTGGTAACCAAGGAGTTTGGAAGAGCTTCCTGCGGACGCGCGCTGCCCATTGGCGCCGCACCCATTCCGCATCCCCACGCTCGCTACCGGCGCAAGAAGGAACTCGAGCAGACCCATATCTGCCTGGGCACGCCGGCCTATCATTACGCTCACGAAAGGCGCTTTGCCTGCTACGTGCTCAACACCATTCTGGGCGGCGGGATGAGTTCCCGGCTGTTCCAGAACATCCGGGAGAAACGCGGCCTCGCTTACGCGGTCTTCTCCGGCCTTAGCACTTTCCAGGATGCGGGCGTCTTGAGCGTTTATGCCGGGACAGCTCCCGCGAATGCCCGGAAGGTCGTCAGCCTGATCCTGGAAGAACTCCACCGGCTCAAAAGTGTTCCCATCGCCAAGGAGGAACTGCAGCGGGCCAAGGATTATTTGAAAGGCAGCTTGCTGCTGGGCCTTGAATCGAGTACGAGCCGGATGTCCAATATCGCCCGGCAGGAAATGTATTATGGCCGGTACGTCTCGCTCGATGAAGTCGCCGCGAAGATCGACGCCGTAACCCAGGACGAGGTAACCATAGTGGCGCGCGAACTTTTCCAGTCGGACCGGCTGGCGATCACCGTGCTCGGACCCCGCCAGGACTTCACCATTCGCCGCGATCAACTTGAATGCTGAGCGATTTTCTTACCCTGTGTAAATATTACCCGCTGCACAATTATGAGACACATGATGAGTTCCAGAACGTTTTCTATCAGCTAATCAATTGAAAACATTGCACTTATAAATTATAAACTTTTTCCGCTGATGACGCCTTCTGTCCCATCGGGTTTTTGCCAATATGTAGCCTACTATACTTAACCTACAGGGCGCTCAAAGGAGGCCCTGGCGGCCGAGCCCATCTTTTCCGGTTAACAATCATGCCGCCCAAGGCGCATCGACGTGAAAGCGCCTCAGAACTCGACTTGAGGAGAGCCCAGGAGGGGAAAGCGAGCCGTAGGGCTCGCTTTCCCCTCTCTAACGCCGCATCTTCACCGACCTTGTTCGCGGAGCGAAGGTCAGTGGATTCGTCCGTTCACCGACGTCGTGCCTATGTCGTTGCCGATGGTCAGGCTTATCGGTACGAGGTTTGTGGTTCCCGCCAGATCCGCACCGCTGCCCTTGAATTCGAACGTATAGTCGTTCGCCCCTTGGGGACTGATCAGCGCGTTCAAGGATACGGTGCCAACACTGCCGGAATAAACGTAATTTTCCTTGCGGTTCGGGCTGAACGAACCGGAAGGAATCGTGAGCGTCATGCTGCCGATCTGGAGCGTCACCGCTTCGGTCGCCGGGTCGATGCCGTCGCTGTCAGCGCCCAGAATGAAAGAGCCTTTCAGCGTGAAGGTGCCTCGCCCGGTACTGGCTGCCAAAGACTTGGTGTCGAAAGTGTCAAACAGGACGCAGTCCGTGCAGAGCGAAAAGACGTACGCCGCGCCCTGGTTGGTGTTTGAATTGACCGTTTCGTACGGCGATCCAACCGCCACGGTTGCGCCGTCGGAGCTCACGCCTACCGAGGAAGCGTCCGCATCATTCGCGAACGGCATGCCCGAAGCAGTCAGCTTTTGGGTCTCGGACGCGCCGCCCGACCAGGCCGTCCCGGACTTGTCAAAAACATAGGCTGTACCGTACCCCGCGGCCACCACCTTCGACCCATTGTCGGTGATGCTCACGGAAAGGCCCGCCATCCCGGTTCCGTCCGAGGGTATCAGCTTGGCGGTCTGATGCTGGGGGGAGCTGACAGAACCAGTCCAGGGCGAGACAAAGACGTAGACCGCGCCTGCTGGGTATATGTTCCAGGGGGCTCCGGCCACCACGGTCGAACCGTCGCCGCTGATAGCCACCGCATAGCCCAGTTCGTCGCCACCTTCAGTCGCTCCGGGCGGCTGGGATGCACCGTCCGAAGCGGTCAGCTTGGCGGTTTCGTGCTGGGTCGCGTTCGACCAGGCCGTTCCAGGCCTGACAAAGACGTACGCCGCACCCTGGAGATTGTTCCAGGCGGGCGCCCCGGCCACCACGGTCGAGCCGTCGCCACTGATGCCCACCGAAATGCCGAGTTGGTCCCCAAAATTAGTCGTTGCCATCTGGGCTGTGCCGTCCGAGGCGGTCAGCATGGCAGTATTATTCACCGTTCCACTCCAGCCGCCTGCCGGCTTGGTAAAGGCGTAGACTGCACCCTGTTCGTTGTACGTTCCGTTGGCGTTATTCGCCCCGACCACAACTGTCGAACCGTCCGCATCCATACTCAACAACCGGCCCAGCTCGTCGCCACTCGCACCGTCCGAAGCAAGCAGCTTGGCTCTTTGAATGTACGGGTCCACCGTAACCGGGTAACGCGCTCCGGTGGCATCCATCTGCACCAGCAGGCGGTTGCCGTGGAGTTCCAGCCACGAGCGCAACTGGCGCCCCGTCGCGTCATAAGCTGTGAGGCCCGAGTAGCGAAACGCAGCCTCACCGCCGTTGCCGCTCAGGACCAGTCCGGTCTTTGCCGCATCCAAGGCCGGGGTCAGGTTTCCCGAAAGATCGAGTGCAAGCGTCAGCGTCCCGCGCTTGCTTCCCTTGGGCGGCCTGGCGATGGTGAACCCCTGCTCGAGCCCCGCCGGGCCGTTCACGTACCATTCGGTCAGCGCGCCACGGCGGTATTCCACCCGGTTGCCGCTCGCCCGGGGCTTAGCCGCAGATGTCGGCTGAAGCTTGCTACCCTGGCCATAGGCAGCGAGGTTGAACTCCCAACGCGCCTGGGCGCTGTTCTCTACCTGCACGCTTTGCCGCGTGAAAGTGGCTTGCAGGTTCGATTGCGGATTTTTCGTTTGAAAGCCGTTAGGAACCGCTACGGTATGGTAAGCCGATTGGTCGCGCCCGATGGCCGCGGAAATGGCCGATTTCGCGGCGGCTGGCAGTTGTTGAACTGATTGGTTGGAAGAGAAGGCTTTGGTCGGTTTGTTCACCTGACCCGACCGGGCCCGGTCCTGCGCTGCCGCGCACAACGTGGCAGTAAAGAACATTCCGAGAACCAGTACAGCCGAAGTCCATCTGAACCACCTTCCTGACGTGTTCACAACTTTCATCTTGTCCCCTCCTCGAATTGTTAGTGGAATAGGCCCGGCATACCGCCGGGAATAAGGGCAAGAAACTTTTGGGTCGCAACGCTCCCGGATTAGCTTTCATCCGAGCGCGTATGCATCATGAATAGTGAGACAGCACAAAAAAAGAAATAATAAATTCGGCAGGATATGGCATCTATCTGGTTTTCCGCTCTAGGGTCCCGAGAACCCCTTCATCACTCGCTGTGGTGCCGGACCGATAAATATTGGGTCGCAGACTATTGGTCTACTTTCGGTAGCGCCAATACCCCGAATGGAGATTCTCCCCTCTCTAAATGCGCGTTGGCTGTGCACCGTATCGTGTGACAACTACCTTATGCCTTAAAGCTGGCGCGGCATGCTCGCCATCCCGTGGGTTGGCAAAGCCCTTGCCTGTAAAAGCTGCAACGTGCCGCAGCCGCCAGGTTCGCAGACGCGAAAGTCCGCGCCAGCCGATGGGACCTTAGGTACGCTGCGAGCGACCATGATTTAGCCCCGGAATTGACTCGCGTTAGCCACCGCGTACGCCGTGTTTCAACATTACCTCCCCTGTTGGGTGCGCCGGCAGGGCGCTCAAAGGAGGCCATCGCGGCCATCTTTTCCGGTTAACAATCGTGCCCCCATTTACGTATTACTGGTAGAGAGACTTGCGGCCTGGATTGAGCCAGGCGGGGATCCGCGGACAGGCTGCCTCCGGCAACGGAAGTTGAATGACCACGCTGCCACCCGCGGTCACCAAAAGAGGAGGAGCAGATGCTACAACCTACCCAGTTGTTCCCTATAATTCTCGCAATAGCGTTCGGCGTGATCGGTGCGCTTTTCTGGGTGGCTTTCAGCAGCATTCGCAGGCTGAAGGTGGCCCGGATGCAGTCGGAAATTCATTCCAAGCTGATTGATAAGATCGGCTCCAGCCAGGAGTTTTTGACGTTTCTCGATACCGAGGCCGGCAAGCGGCTGGTGGCCTCAATTTCGCTTGAACAGCCGCGCCGCGAGCCTTACAGTCGGATCCTGGCTTCGGTCCAGGCAGGAGTGATTCTTCTGTTCCTGGGCGTAACGTTCCTAATTCTCGGGAGCCACTTTGCAAACGCGGCGGAAGGGTTTTTCATTCTGGGCGGACTGGCCGTTGCGCTGGGCGTAGGCTTCCTGATTTCCGCCGGGCTTTCCTATCGCCTGTCGAAAGCGTTTGGGCTGTTCGACCGCGAGCGCACCGTTGGGAAACTTGCGGCGTGACACGGATGAAACTGTGAGCCGAGGCAACAACATGCTGACGCGCGCCGTGGCCCTCGCCAAAGGTGAAGCTCCTGCGGCCGAAGCCGAGGAAAAGTCTCTCGCCGCGGATGAGGAGAGTTTCCGGATTATCTACGAGCGCACGGCCCGGCCGCTGTGGGCCTACCTGGCGCGCGTCTCGGGAGACCCGGCGCTGGCCGACGACCTGCTCCAGGAATGTTATTGCCGGTTTCTCTCTGCGGCGCATCCGCCGCAGGAAGTGGCCCATCAGAAAAATTACCTCTTCCGGATCGCTACAAACCTTCTGCGGGACCACTGGCGGCAGACGCGAAGCCACAACCCTGCGAGCGTCGAAGCCGCAGATATGCCCTCGGAGGATCACGCCGTCGAAAATGTTTCTTTACGCTCGGACTTGGGCCGGGCGCTCGCGCAGTTAAAGCCCAAAGAACGCGAGTTGCTGTGGCTGGCCTACGCCGAGGGAGCAAGCCATAAGGAAATCGCTGAGAGCGCCGGGCTGAAAACCGCCAGCGTACGCCCGCTGCTCTTTCGCGCGCGGAAGAAGCTCCTGGCATTGATTCGCAAAGACAACGGCGAACAGCAGTCAAGGAAGGCAGGATCATGAAACAAACAGGCTGTGAAAACGAATTGCGAGTTCTGGAAGCCCTGGACAAGGGCGCCGCGCCGGAGGCTTTGGAAGAGCCGCTGCGCCGGCACGTCGCAAGCTGTGCTTCGTGCGGGGAACTTATCTCGGTCTACGAACTGTTCCAGAGAGACAGCGAGCAGCTTCACGCGGCAGCGCCGGTGCCGGAAGCTGGACGCGTCTGGTGGCGCGCGATGCTGGCCGCTCGCCGAGCCGCCGCCGAGCGGGCGCTACGTCCCATCATGATTGCGGAAAAGGCTGCGCTGGCGGTGGGCGGTGGCGTGCTGATTGCCTTGCTGATCTTCGCCGCTCCGTGGCTGGCCGAGCAACTGGCGCGTCCGAGCGTCTTCGCGGGTTCTGTTCTATACATCTTCCCCGTGCCATATCTGATAGTCACAAGCGTTATCGTCTGCGTTCTGCTGGTGGCCGGCGCGCTTTACACTCTGTGGGCCGAAAAATAACCCCGGCCCATCCTTTTTCAATTTCAGCTGGAGCCAAGCTGCCTTATAATGCCATGAAAGCTTAGCCGAAGCCGGCGCTGGGCGCCCGCTTCGAATTCGATGTTCCGGGAGGCTGGTTGAGCGTTCGAATCTGCGTATTGGGCAGTGGAAGCAAGGGCAATTGCACGCTGATCGCCACGGAGCGGACCCGCCTGCTGGTCGATGCGGGCTTCAGCAAAAGGGCAATTTATAGCCGCCTCGCTGCGGTGGGCGAGCGCCCGGACGGCATTGACGCGCTGATTATTTCCCACGAACACGTAGACCACGTGAACGGCCTCAAGTCGCTCGCTCTCGACCTCAAAGTTCCGATCTACATTACCGGGGCCACGCGCCAGGTGATCGCTTGGGATTCCCGCCTCAAGGCTTTTGAAACCATTACCGCCGGTGAGAAATTCACGATCGGCGATATCGCCATCTCTCCCTTTTCCATTCCTCATGACGCGGTTGATCCTGTGGCTTTCACCTTCCAGGCTGAAGGGATCAAGGTTGGGCTGGTCACCGATCTTGGCTACGTTCCGGAACTGGTCAAGCAGCACACGCGCGGTTGCCATTGCCTGATTCTCGAGTCGAACCACGACCTGGAGATGCTGAAAGTGGGGCCGTATCCCTGGTTCGTCAAGCAGCGCGTGATGGGCCGCCAGGGGCATCTTTCGAACCACGCCACGGCTGACTTTCTCAGCGAGGATTACGATGGCGCCGCCCAGGTTCTGGTGCTCGCCCACTTGAGCGAGAAAAACAATCATCCGGGCCTTGCCCACTTTGCGGCCACGCGGGCCTTGGAAAAGCGCGGCGGCACTCTGCCCGCGGAGTTTCACCTCGCCAGCCAGACCGA
>Ga0307372_10001820_pt1 | contig 36219 bp, 28 predicted proteins | sample OX1MG_FD_202533 | JGI IMG/M metagenome (GOLD analysis project Ga0307372, IMG submission 202533) | Soil microbial communities from Risofladan, Vaasa, Finland - OX-1 | ecosystem: Environmental > Terrestrial > Soil > Coastal area > Acid sulfate soil | place: Finland: Risofladan, Vaasa | collected...
AAGCTGAAGCGGAAGAGGGCGCTGCTATTGCAGCGACCATCGCGCGCTGGCTGGACGTTACCCCTCCCGCGGTGGCGCTGGCCTTGCGGCGCCTGAGGCGGGACAAACTCGCCTACGTCGATCGCAAAGGCCGCATTACGCTGACGGCCGAGGGGCGGAGGATTTCTGACCGGCTGCGATTTCGCCACCACCTGATTGAACGCTTCCTCCACGAAATGCTGGGGATGGAGTGGTACAAGATCCACGATGAGGCCGAGCGTCTGGAACACTCAGTCTCCGAGGACCTGGAAAAGAAGCTGATTGAAAGGCTTGGGCGTGATGGCGCCTGTCCGCATGGGAACCAGATCAATAAGAGTGCTGCCGAGCGCCGGAGGCTGGGCCTCCGGCAGCTATGGGAGGCGGCGCCCGGATCATCGGTACGCGTTGACAGCATGCACGAGCGCGACCGCAAGCTGCTGGAATACTTTGACCAGTTGGGCATCCGCCCGGGCGTTCAAATCCTGGTTTCCCGGCGCAATTACGACGGCACTTTGAGCCTGAACCTGGGCAGGAAGCCCATCAGCCTGGGCGAATCCGCGGCAAAAAAGCTCTGGGTTTCTGCGGCAGATGCCAATGCGGCCTGATCTGCGGCCGTGCCGTTCCTGGGGATTCAACTCTCCCGGGTTCCAATCGGTGTCCATCCGCCCTGCTGGTAGGGTCTTCTTCCAGCGTCGGATGAAAGAGACGGCTTACAGGACATTTTTCTGCGCTTGCTCAAGCCGGTTTTCCAGAATCAATCCGGGACCAAAATTCCGCAATTTGAGACGCGCCATGCCGGCGTCCTCAATTGCCCGCCGCGGCACGAGTCCCACAATCTCGCTGCTTTCAACGGAAGCGCCGGCGCGCGCGGCTTCCGCTTCCACCGCATCGAAGACGGCGCCAATCGAGGTGGTCAGAAAATCCGTCAGGTTGATGGAAACCTGGACGAGTCCAAGGGCGTTCACTTCCACGCCGATGGCCTTCACGGCCGCAAGGCCTCCGTTTGAGGCGCGAATTTTCCGGGCGATGGATTTGGCCAGGCCGAGGTCGCTGGTGTTCAGATTGATGTTGTAGGCGATCAGGAAATTTCGCGCGCCGATGGCGGTGGCGCCGGCCGTCGGGTGAAGATCTCGCTCGCCAAAATCGGGCCGGCGGTCGGGATTCCGCCGGACCTCCTCGCGTAACTGCTCAAACTGTCCCCGCCGCAGGTATTCGAGGTTTTTTCTGCGGGGCTCGCGTGCTGCTTCTTCATAAAGGTAGGTTGGTATGCGGAAGCGCTGCCAGGTCTGCTCCGCCACCCAGCGCGCGATCTCAACGCAGTCAATGAGATTGACACGCTGGATGGGTACGAAGGGCACAACGTCCGTGGCGCCCATGCGGGGATGCACGCCGTGGTGATGGTTCAGATCGATGAGTTCGGCGGCGCGTCCGATGGCCCGCAACGCGGCTTCGCCCACGCTCTCCCGGCTGCCCGCAAAGGTCACGACGGTGCGATTGTGATCGGCATCCATCTGGGTGTCCAGCAGGTAAACCTCGGGGCCTGCCATCAGAGCCTGGATGATGGACTCGATCTTGTTTCGGTCTTCGCCCTCGCTGAAATTGGGAACACACTCCACCAGGGTTTGCACCCTGTGAATTTAGCACAGAACCCGCCGCGGCGGCATGGGTCAATTGACACATTTTAAATGCGTTATCCTTGGTCCGGCATTTCGTGCGGGATGCTGCGATAGGCTGCCGGACCACCGCCCGAATTGCATAGGACGCCGCAGCACGTCTTGGTATAATTTGCATAGAAGCACAGCCGGAGGTGAAACTCGATGCCAATCTATGAATATGTGTGCAAAGAGTGCAACAAGCGATTCACCTTGATCCTGAGCATTACCGAATACGAAAAGATTCTGCCGGCCTGCCCCAAATGCAAGAGCCGCAAAGTTGAGCAGTTGCCGGCTGCTTTCTTTGCCGTCACATCCAGGAAGAGTTGAAGAGTTTTGCGAGGCTCAAGGCCCGTGAGGCCTGAATTCGGCGCGGCGCGCTCGATCCCGGATCATTCGACGGCCCGCGCAGCCAGCCGGAAGACGTCAAGCGCGTAGTCGTTATTCAGCGCGCGCGGCAGGTTCTTTGCGGCCTGCGGTGTGCCATCCGCAACCAGGGCCACGGTTCCGCAGTTGTAGCCTGTCCCGATGTCGAGGGATAACCAACTTGCGCCTGCTGCCGTGTTTAGAAGCGCGCTCAGGTTCGGCGATTTGCTCAAAGCTCCGATTTCTGCCTCTCCGGAACCTTCGCTTCGAGAAGGTTCCACGCCATTAGCGGCATGGTCCAGTGCGATTACTAGCGGTGCTTTGAACACTCTCTCGGAGACAAGGCTATTCACCCGCCGGGCCAGTGCAATGCGCGCGCCACTCCCCATCCAGCAAACCCGCGCCGGCAGGCCCTGGAATCGCACAAATTTTCGCGCCAGCGGAATCCATCGGGCCAGCAGGGCGTCATCCGGAAACAGCTCGAGCGCCAGGCCGTCGAGCCGGCGGATGTCTGCCGGTTCGCCGGAAAGCGCTACCCAGCGAACGGGAGCAAGCCCCGCTGACAACAGCGGCTGAAGATAGGCTTCCACAAAGCCCGGAAAGGCCGATGCGGCATCTTGCACTCCGCACTCCGCGGCGGCTGCCCGAATGCTGTTTCCAAATTCGAAGACTATGGAGCCCATCTTCTGCAGCGCCAGCATCCCTTCGAAATGCCGGGCAAGGGAGTCCTGCGCCCGGGAGAGATATTCCTCGGGGTGCTTATTCCGCAGCGCGCTCGCTTCTTCGGCATTCAGGCTGGAAGGGAGGTAACCGTTCAGGAGATTGTGGGCGCTGGTCTGGTCGGTCAGAATGTCGGGCAGAACGCCCCGGCTGGTGAGTTCCGGAATGATATCCGCGCAGTTTCCCACCAGTCCCACGGAGACACCCTGCTTCCGCCGCACGGCATTCTTGAGGATGCGCAGTGCCTCATCCAGGGTGTTGACGCAGTAATCGCAATAGCCCGCGCGAATGCGCCGCCGAATGCGTTCACCATCAGCATCGATGCCGAGGAAAGCCGCGCCGAGCATCCCGGCGGCAAGCGGCAGCGCGCCTCCCGCTGCTCCCATTCCGCCCGACACGATCAGCTTGCCGGCGAGGTCGCCGCCACCAACGTGCCCGCGGGCAATGGCGTCGAAAACCAGGAAGGCGGTTGGCAATGCCTCCTGCGTGCCCACCCAGGTCCAGCTTGTGGCAGAAGCCTGCGGCGGCAACGCCGGTCCGCTCTGTTCAGGGTTGCGGGAAATGGGCCGGCGTGGGGCGGGGTTTGCGATCAGCAGGCGCGGTGCTTCCTGATGGGTTTTGAGAACGCCGGCCGGCGTTCCGGATTGGACCAGGAGCGTCTCATCATTCTTGAGCGACTTGAGAGCTTCGACGGTTGCGCCGTAGCTTTCCCAGTTGCTCAGAACTCTTGCCGTGGCGCAACAGGCAACCAGGTCGCCGGGCTGTTCGGCGACGTCGGGGTCGAGCGAATTCATCAGCATGCGCAAAGCGGCCTCCTGCGGCCACCCCTGGCAATTGAGCGCGGCCCCGCGAGGCGCGCGCACCGGCTCGTGGCTCCGGGCCGGGGGTCCGGCTGGTTTTCCACGGCCTGTTTCTGATCGCCCCATTCAACCTCTTCTCCTGCTGAATCTTAGTCGATAACTCAGCGGAGAGAAAGCCCGCCTGACGTTCGTGGAATGGATGCCCTGGGTCTGCGCGTCTGAATGCCTAAAGCGCAGGGGCTGAATTTCGAACCACCGCAGGGCTGCCCCCAACTCTGTGCTAGAATTCTTCTCGGCCAGCCGTTTTCCACAAATCAGGGGCACACGAGCGCATGGAATCAAAGCCGTTTAAGACCATCAATGAATTGTTTATCCAGGCGATGGAAGACCATCAGAAGCCCGACGCCTTCCTGACCAAGACGGAGGGCCGGTACCGCGGCGTCCCTTCGCGCGAGGTGCTTTTGAAAGTGGCCTCGCTGACGCAGGCGTTCGGCGGGATGGGCGTCGGCCCCGGCGACCGCGTGGCCCTGCTGTCGGAAAATCGCCTGGAATGGGCGCTGACCGACTATGCCATCCTGGGACTTGGGGCTGTCACCGTTCCGCTCTATTCCACGCTGCTGGAAGAGGATGTGAATTTCATCCTCAGCGATTCCGGCTCAAAAGGAATTGTTGTTTCCACCCGCGACCAGTTGAAGAAAGTTCTGGCCGTGCGGTCCGGCCTGCCGGGGCTGAAGTTTGTGGCGGCCATGGACACGGAGCCGGGCGAATTTCCGGACGTGCTTTGCTGGAAGGAACTTGCGGGGCGGGCGAGCGCCGCCGGAACCGACCCGGTGAAATCCCTGGAGGCGCAGGCGCTCCGCACGCAGCCGGACGACCGGGCAAGCATCGTCTACACCTCGGGAACCACCGGGGCGTTCAAGGGCGTGGTGCTGACGCACGCCAACATTGCCTCAAACATTCAGGCCTGCGGCCGCCTGTTTGACTTCCACCCCGGCGACGTGAGCATGGCATTTCTTCCGCTGGCCCACATCTTTGAGCGGATGATTGGCTTTTACTACATGGCCCAGGGCGTTTCGATTGCCTACGCGGAAAGCATCGACACTCTGCCGCAGAATTTGCGCGAAGCGCGGCCCACGCTGATGGCCGTTGTTCCGCGGCTGGTGGAAAAAATTCGCGAGAAGGTCATAGAGGAGGTCCGCCACCTTCCGCCGTCGAAGCAGCGGCTGTTCGGGTGGGCGCTGCGCACGGGGCGCGACTGGTTTCCATACAGCGTCTCGGGCCGCTCTGCTCCTGTTGGCCTTTCCGTCAAGCGGGCGCTGGCGGACAAAATGGTTTACTCCAAGATCCGCTCGCAGATGGGTGGCCGATTGCGGCTGCTGATTTCCGGCGCGGCGCCGCTCAGCCGGGAGCTCGCGGAATTTTTCTTCTCCATTGGCATCCCGATTTATGAAGGGTACGGATTGACGGAGACTTCGCCGGTGATTGCCGTCAATCACCCCGGCGCCGTAAAGCTGGGCACCGTGGGCCAGGTGATTCCCGGCGTGGAAGTCAGGCTGGGCGAAGAGACGGAGGACGCGGAGGGCCACAGCGGGCGGGAAATTCTGGTTCGCGGTCCCAACGTGACTCCCGGCTATTATCATCCGGACGAAAGGAACGGCGAAGCTTTCGCCGATGGCTGGTTCCACACCGGTGATCTGGGCTCGCTGGATGAGGAAGGCTTTCTCTCCATCACCGGCCGCAAGAAGAACCTCTTCAAAACATCCGGTGGAAAGTATGTTTCACCGGAAAAGCTGGAGAACCTGTTCCAGGGGCATCGCTACGTGGCGCAGCTTGTGGTGCTGGGTGATTCCAGAAAGTTTGTCGGCTCACTGATCGTTCCCAACTTTGCGACACTTGAAACGTATGCACGGGAGCAGCGCATTGATTTCGCAAGTCGAGAAGACCTGGTAAAGAACGAAATGATCCATGCCTTCCTGCAGGCACAAGTGGACGAAACCTGCAAACACCTTCCCCCGCACGAACGCATCCGCCAGATTGTCCTGCTGCCGAAAGAACTCACCATAGCCGCCGGCGAGCTCTCCGCCACGCTGAAGGTCAAGCGCCCGGTGGTTGAAGAGCGTTACCGCGAGCTGATTGAAGAGATGTTCTCGCGCCGGCCGCCCACAACGCAGGAAGCCGTCACAAGATAGAGGAGCATCGGCCCGGAAGGCCGGGACAAGGAACCATGGACGCGCGCTGGTTTGCGCATTCCTCGCCCTTTCCCAGCCCGCGAATAAGACAGGGTTCGCGGCCCGCGCCGGCTACTCCGCAGCCCAAACCGGCGACGGGCCACAAATCCAATATTCCACTTTACGCCCGGGAGCTGGCAGTGACCGGTGCAGTGTCGGCCGTGGGGCCGTAAATTGACGGATTCTTGCCGCCCATGGGGCGTAGGTAAGTGCTAAGCTGGCCGCGGTGGTGGACCGAGTGCTTGAGTGCCATGGCCAGGAAGTTGATGGCGGGCATCTGAATCAGGCCCAGAAGGTCAATGTTGGCAGTCAACTTCTCGGCGGTCAGGCCGCGCACGCGGTCAAGGGCTGCCGGAAGCTTCTGTTTGTAACGGGCGATGGCGTCAGCCGGACTCATGATTCCACAGGAGTCAGAAGCGTCCGGCGGAGGTGTGAATTGCCCGTCGGCGATGGAGTTTAGCATCCAGGGGTCTTCAAGTGTAATGTGCCGGACGAGTCCCAAGGCGTCCTTGGCCTTTGGGTCCGGTTGGTAATCGAGATGGGCCGTTGGGACGGCTTCAATCACCCGCAGAGTTGTCTGCATTTCGAATTCAAAATCGGCGATCAGAAAATCGGCCACTGCCTTGACATCATTGGTACTCATTGAATGCTCCTTTTATATTGATGAATTTGTAAGCCCTTTTGCTAGTGTGCGGAACGTTTAACTTACCACATTATGCGTTTGATACCGGGAAGTGCTTCAATGGGCCCCGCTGCACCGGCAGCCGCCGGCTATGCGGGTTCGTGAGTCATCTTGCTCAACATCTCTTCCAGAGCAGCCTGATTGGGTCCGACGAACGGCTGAGCCTTCGGAACGGAGGCCAGTGATGCCAGCAACTTTTCCGTCATATTCCCCGGAGCGGGCGGCAGATGGCTGCTCAGTACCATTTTGGGTTGCATCTTGCGAATGACGTCGAGTTCTTTGGCGAAAATGCCCTCGTCTGCTTTGTGCAGCCAGGGCGAGTCTACCGTGGCCCAAAAGACCTGGCCGTGGCTCAAAACCTCGTCTGAGAGGTCCGCCGCGTTCTCGGGAACTTCCGACAGGAGCGCTCCAAAGCAGTCGGAACTGAAAAGGATCGATGACTTGTCATCATAGAAGCCTGTGGTGGAAGGGTTGTCGAACGCAGGAGGCCTGAACGCGGTGAGCGTGTGGTTGCCCACGTTGATCTTTTCGCCGGAGTTGATGAGGTACACCCTGTCCATCGGCAGCGGAGCGGCCAGGCTCATAATGCCGACGCCGAGAAAGTTTGTGATCACTCGGAGCTTCGGATTTTCGGAGAGCAGTTGGTGCAAACTGCCCATGTGGTCGAAATCCGTATGGGTGAGCCATATCCATCGCAGGTCTGCGGGATCGATGACCCGCCGCAGGGCAGGCATGAACTCTTTGCTGTCCACGACCGATCCTGTATCAACCAGAATGGGCTCCGAACCCTTGATAACAAACGCGTTGATGGGAACCAATCCGAAACCTGGAATCGGAAAGTTTGACGTAAGTACCTCGATGTCCTGTGCAGCCTTATGGGTGTAAATCACTTTGCCCTCCTTGATGTTTTTCTAGCGAACACTTGCATTCTCCTCGCCCTTGACGGTCTGCCATAATGTACAATGTTGCCCCGTTGATACCCGGAAGTGTAACGAGCAGCCATTTCGTTACACATAAGAGATGTGTTGATGGAAATTGAACTGAATGATGCTGAGTTGGTGCGCCTGATCGGCTGCGGGGACGACCGCGAGGCCGAAGCCGAGCTGTTCCGCCGCATGGCGCCGCGAATCCGGCTCTACGGTTTGCGCCACCTGCGGGACGAGCACGCCAGCGACGACCTTACTCAGCAGGTGCTGATCACCACGCTTGAAGCCCTGCGAACCGGACGCCTGCGCGAGCCGGAAAAGCTTGCCTCTTTCGTGCTGGGCACCTGCCGCATGACGGTGCTGAACCTGCGCCGCGGGACGGAGAGAAAAGCGCATCTGTTGGAGCAGTACGGAGCCGAACTGCCCGTGGCTGCCCAGCCTGCCATAACACTTGACCGCGACCTGCTTCAGCGCTGCGTGCAGGGCCTGAAAGAGCGGGAGCGTACAGTGGTGGTGATGAGTTTCTACGACGAAGAGACCGGCTCGGATGTCGCCGGCTTTCTGGGTATCTCCGAAGCCAACGTGCGGGTGATTCGCCATCGGGCGATCCGTCAACTGCGCGAATGCATGGGGGTGGCTCGATGAGTCAAGACAGCGGCCGCCCGGCAAACTGCGCAAATCCCATTGACGCAATCGTGCTGGCTGACTACTGGCTGGCAGCGCTGCCCGCGGCCGAAGAAGAAACCCTCGAGGAGCATCTGTTTACCTGCGACGAATGCGGCGCGCGGCTGCGGGAAGCGATCGCGCTGGCCGAAGGCCTCCGTAACCTGGCGCGAGAGGGAAGCCTGCAAATGGTGGTGAGTGACGCTTTCCTGCGCCGCGCGGCAGAGGAAGGCTTGCGTGTCCGCCAGTACTCACCTCCGGAGGGAGGCAGCGTGCAGTGCACCGTAACCGCCGAAGACAATATTCTGATCGGCCGGCTGGCTGCGGACCTGAGGGGCGCCGAACGCGTCGATCTCTCCATCTGTGATGAGCGCGGCGTGGAGCAGTCCAGGATGCGGAATATCCCCGTCAATCCTTCTGAGGGTAGTGTCATCGTGCAGGAGTCGATCACCTTCGCGAAGGCCGCGCCGACCAGCACAATGATCATGCGCCTGCTCAATGTTGAAGAAGCGGGCGACGAAAAATTGCTCGGCGAATACATCTTCAACCATACACGCTCACTGCCCGGGCCGGGCGCCTGGTAGGCCCTGGACTTCCTCTCCGGCCATCTTTATCGCAGATCCAATTGCAGCCCGCTCAAACGGTGTTGGCTTTGTTTCCGGCTGCTTGTTCAGTGGGGCGTAGCAGCTTCTAAGAAAGCGGATACTGCAGGGACCCTGCGGTGCACTAGCCAACGGGGGAAAGCACTGATATGAGTACGTTTAGAAGCGTGCTTCAAGGGTTAACCTCAAGGCTGCGATGGCGTCCTGAACCCCTTCAGTTTTGCCGATTGGAGGACGGGGCCCCACCGGGCTGGCGGCGGGCGGGTCGCGTGTGACCGGCGTCAAGAGGTGGCCGGAGATAATTTGAAACGCTCAGACGCCAGCGGGTCTCAGCCCCGGCGTCGCACGCCCTGCTTAGAGTACTAGTACTTGTGTGCTATGGCACTGTTTGCCTGCCAGTGATGTAATGGACTTGAGGTTGGATGGAGTTTTAAGTGGCCGGATAGGCGCCGGCCGAATCTCAAGATAGAGAAACGGGTGCGTTATGTTTGTGCTGGGTCATGGGATGCAACGAATCTATGAACTTTTGGCTTTTGTGGTAGCGCTCTATTTTCCCATGGCGCTGCTGACGTGGCTGGTGATTGACAAATTCATTGCAGCCAGCGACGCCAAGGGCCATGTTGTGGGGCATCCGCCGGGCCAGAGTGGCCATGGCGGCGGTGGCGGCGTCTTTTCTCGCCGCTCAGGGCCGGGCGCGTAAGAAACCCGGCAACCAGGGGAGCCGAGCCTGCCGGACCGCTCTGTGTCCGGCTTCGGAGTTTCTCCCTTTTTCCTTCCCTTGCAGTTCCTCCTTTCACTGAAGTCCGGGGCGTCCGTGCAGCCGGAGAATCTCATCCGCACGCTCAAAACGGACGAGCGAGGAGCTTCGCCGTGGTGACCCTTTGACCCGGCGGGTTCGTTGCCTCACGCAGGAGAGTGTGTTAAGAATAAGACAAGCCGGTAGGAGCCGCCTGATTTCGTAATTCGGGAATCCGGGGCGTTGCTCAGGCCGGGATTCACGCTGGATGACTGGCCAAACAAGGAGGCAGACTACGGCAAGCTGCGCAAAATGTGGAGCGTCGGTGGCAGTCGGCGCGGTCTATTGCAGTTCGTGCGGGTCGCCGGTGAGCGCAGGGACGCCCGCCGGAACCGGAGCCCCGCAGCCCGGGCGGAAGTCGAGCCTGGAAATGCCGGGGATTGCCTACAATGTTGCGGGGCTGCTCTGTTACATTCTATGGCCGGTTGCCTGCGTTTTGTTCCTGCTCATTGGACCGTACAACCGGAACCGGTTTGTGCGCTTTCATGCTTTTCAGGCGATTTTTCTGGGACTGGCAGGAATTGTCGTGGCTGTTGCTCTGCAAATTATGACGTCGATCCTGGCGCTGATTCCCATCATCGGGTGGATTGCTGGTGGCCTGATATGGGTTGCCTATGGAATAACCCTATTGATAGTGGTTATTATGCTGATGTATAAGGCCTATAACGGCGAGCAGTACGGTGTTGCAGTGATTGGAAACCTGGCAAGACAGCAGTCGGAGAAGATGGCTTAGCTCTTTGGGGCGCGGTTCGCTGGGCCTGTTACGCAATGAAAGACGCGTTGGCCGCCTGGAGTGTTGTGGCATCCATTCTTCTTTTCTCTTGACAATTCGCCCTCAGCAGAGCAATTTAGCAAATTCTACAGAATGGCCTGCGCCTTTCCGCCTGTGGGGCAGCGGGGGCGTTGATGATTACAAAATGAAAGTTCGCGTCTGTTTTCATAACCGGTGTTTTGACGGTGCCTGTTCGGCAGCGGTGTTCTCGCGCTTCTACCGCGAGGTGGTGGATCCGCACGCGGAATTTATGTATCACGGGCTATTCCATCGCGCGGGCCAGCTTTTTGATGAGGAGATGTTTGACGGAGATGAGAACGTCATTGTCGATTTCAAGTATTCCAGTTCGCCCCGCATGACCTGGTGGTTTGATCATCACCAGAGCGCGTTCCTGACGCCGGCTGATGCGGAACACTTCCGGCACGACCGGAGCGGAAAGAAGTTTTACGACCCCTCCTTCCGATCCTGCACAAAATTTATCGCCCACATCGCAACGACCCGGTTCAATTTCTGCGCTTCCGACCTTGAGGAGGTTATTCACTGGGCCGACATCATCGATGGCGCGCAGTATCCGGACTCGAAAACAGCGGTGGAAATGCGCGATCCCGCCATGCAGATCACCCTGGTGATTGAAGGGGCGCCCTCAAACGATTTTGTCGCCGGGCTGATTCCCGATCTCCTTTCCAGGCCGCTGGCGGAAATTGCCGCCCTGCCGCACATCCGGCTGGCGTTTGAGCTGTTGTACGAGCAGCATCTGAAGACGATTGACATTATTCGGAACCGCGCGGTGCTCAGCCAGGGTGTTGTTTTTCTCGACCTTGCTGACCAGAGTTTTGAGGGGTTCAACAAGTTCATTCCTTACTATCTGTTTCCTGAATCGGTCTATAACGTGGCCCTCAGCCGTTCCCCCGAGCGGATCAAGGTGGCTGTCGGAAGCAATCCCTGGAACCCCACGCCGAAGGGCGCCAACCTGGCCAGCATTTGTGAAAGATTTGGCGGAGGCGGCCATGCCAAGGTTGCCGCCATATCCCTTCCGCCCGACGATCTTGACCGGGGCCGCGCCATCGCCGGCGAGATCGTTCAGGAACTTCGGTCCTCTCTCCAGTAAAATAAGGAGGTATCGACTCTGCAGCTGTTCCCCGTCAACTTTGCGGGTAGAGCAGCCGCAGCGATGGTCTGCTCCCGAATCGGGGCCGGTGATGCCGAAGCGCGTATTTTCAAAATTGCGAATCAGACTGAAGAGCCACGGCACGGGTTGGGCCGGCAGGCCGGTCAGGTGGCTGCTGGCGGGCGCCCTGCTTTGCCTGCCGCTCGCTTCAACCGGGCTCGCTGCGAGGCCGGCTGCGCAGGCCGGGGGCCAGGAGCCGGCCGGGATGCTTTCTACGGCCGCCGGGAGCTTGCCGGACTATACGGTCCCGTCGGGGACGGAGATTTTTCTTCGGCTCAAGACTCCTGTCAGCACCACGTCGTCACATTTGGACGAGCCCGTCGAGGCTTTGACGGAGCGGGCGGTGGAAGTTAATGGCAACGTCGCCATTCCACTGGGGGCCGTTTTGAGCGGCCGCATCGCAAAACTGATCCCGAGTTCCAGTCCCACGGACCGGGCAAAAATCCTCTTAAAATTCGACATTTTAAAGGTGCCGGGGCAGCCTGCCATTCCGCTGACTTGCCATCTCCACGATGTGGACAATGCGCGGGAGAAGGTGTTGGACGACGGCACTATCCAGGGAGTCCTGGCCAGCGAATTGCCGGTGACTCTCCTCAATTCGGCGATCGCAAAAATACAGACAAAAACCGGCGGCGCCCAGCAGACGCAGCAGGGCGGGGGAACAATGTTCGGAAGTCCCGATACTTCCATCAACTACCCGGTGGGCACAGAATTTTCCGTGGTTCTGGACAAGCCACTGGAAATCTCCGGCCGGTTTCAGCCCGAGTTTGCCAGGCGGATTCCGGCAGCCCTGGAAGAATCCGTGATGCAGGTGCTGGCGCAGGCGCCGCGGCGCGTGAAGAGCAGGAAGGGCAACGAGGGCGGGCCGGTCAACCTGGTCCTGGTTGGGACTCGGCAGGAGATCGACACAGCTTTTGCGAAGGCGGACTGGACGGCGGCCAAAGACCAGGACGCCAATTCCTTGTGGAAGACTTTTGAAGCGGTCATCAAGGGCAAGGGCTATGACGCTGCTCCGATGTCGACCCTTTATCTTTACGGCCATCCCGAGGACCTGGCTTTTGAGAAGATGCTGAACACTTTTACCCATCGCCACCACCTGCGCATCTGGAAAGCCCCTGCGCCGGCCCCCGGCGGGCGGCCCGTGTGGCTGGTGGTGGCCGACCATGACAACGGTTTTGATGTCCGCCCGGGGGTGATTTCGCATTCGGTTGATCCGCTCGTCGATCTGGAACGGGCCAAGGTGGGCGCGGATCTCGGCATGACGGGGCTGGTAGCGGCTGAACAACTGGTGGGCGTCTCGAATCCCGCGCGCTCGGGGTTGACGGCAACCGGCGGAAAGTGGGAGAGTGACGGGAGGATTCTGGTGGTTGATTTGAGGCCGCAAACTCCGGTTCCCGCACCTTGACGGGAAAGGCCCCTTTCCCCCAAGTGAAAGGATCATGATCTGCCGCGGCCGGCTGTCGAAAACGGAAGCGTGTGCCGGGCCTGCCGAAAAAGGGCGGCCACGATGCCAGCAAGCGAAGGGCGCCAGACTCCGCGGCGATTGCTGCTTGACTCCGAAACGCCCTTTCGGTAGTTTGACGGGCAGGTTTAAGGAATGAGCTCGTAGTGAAGAAAACTAAAGGCCGAAAACGATGGATCTGGCTGGGCATCAGCACGGTTATCCTTGTCCTGATCATATACAACCTCCGCCATAATCCTGAATGGCGAAACTTTGACTGGGGCCGCCTATGGGCTTCACTGGTGAGCGCGCAACCGGGACTTCTGTTGGTTGCGCTGGCGGGCGTTTTCCTCACTTATCTGATTCGCGCCCTGCGCTGGCAGTTTTTGATGCACCCCATCAAGAAAGGCTCATTGTGGGTGCTGCTGGTGGGCCAGTTCCTGGGCTTCAGTTCGATCTACCTGGTGGGTCGGCCGGGAGAGTTCGTCCGCCCCGCCTACATTGCCCGCAAGGAGTCGCTGCCCATCACCTCCATGGTTGCCGTGTGGCTGATGGAGCGGATTTGCGACACCATTTGCCTGGTGGTGTTGTTTTCGGTGGTGCTTTACTTTGCCCCCGTGGGGATGAGCTCCGCCGGTAAGAACGTGCTCTCGGTGATGCACAAAGCCGGTGACGCCATGCTGGTGGTTACCATCATTCTGGTGGCGGGGCTGGTGGTTTACCGGCTGAAAACCCAGGTGCTGATGGACTGGACCCTGCGCATGGCCCGATTCCTGCCGCAGAGCATCCAGCGGCATCTTGAGCATTTCCTCCATTCCTTTGCGGAGGGTCTGCAGGTTGTGCGGAGCTTGCCTGACTTCGCCGGCAGCGTGGTACTTTCCGTTGTTCTCTGGGGCACCAATGCCACCGTTTTCTGGTTGACACTAAGGAGCCTGGGCGGCACTCTGGGAGAGTTCGCATGGCTGGCTGCGGCGCTGGTGCTGTTTTGTGCTTCACTGGGTCTGGTAGTGCAGTTTCCAGGGATTGGCGGGGGATACCAGGTGGGGATTATTCTGGCCCTCACCGAGATTTTCGGTGTAGGAGCGGACGTTTCTACTGGAGCTGCCATCCTGCTTTGGCTTATGATGTCGGTTCCCGTCCTTCTGGTGAGCCTGGGATTGCTGGTCCACGAGGGCCTCAGTTTCAAGCGGCTTGAAGCCATAACTGAAGAAGAGGAAGAAGAAATGGAGGAGGAGGCTGCCACGAAAGGGGCCGAGTAACAAACCTTATCCGCTCCTGGTGTCTTGAGAGAGCGGGCCGCTTGCAGAGAAAGCACGCTGTGCCCGATGTGATTTGAACTATGCGATGTCCTTTCTGCGGTTACATCGAAGACAAGGTTGTTGATTCCCGGGCGGGCAAGGTGGCAGACACCATCCGGCGCCGGCGGGAGTGCATGAAGTGCGGCCGCCGCTTTACCACTTATGAGCGGATTGATGAAATCCCCTACATGGTGGTGAAGAAGGACGGGAGCCGCGAAAAGTTCGACCGCCAGAAGATCCTGGGCGGACTGCTGAAAGCCTGCGAAAAGCGCCCGGTTCCCATGAGCAAGCTGGAGGACCTTGTTGACGAGGCGGAAGCCTACGTCGCCGAATCGCCGGACCGGGAACGGCCAAGCTCTGAACTGGGCGGGCTGGTGATGGATCGGCTGCGGACCCTGGATAAAGTGGCGTATGTCCGGTTTGCCTCGGTTTATCTGGACTTTAAGGACGTCCGGGAATTTATGGATGAGCTCAAAGACCTGCTGAACGCCAAAACCACCTGATTGCCGGACCCTGCCTCAGGGACGATTCCAGACAACGGCGCTGAATCCCCGAAAAGTACGAAATCCCATCCGTTCATAAAGTCTTACCGCCCGGCTGTTCAGGGCCGTCACCGTGAGTGACACCTCGGCAAATCCCGACCGGGCCAGTTTTTCGAATGCGGCGCGGGCCATGGCGCTGCCCAGGCCGACGCCCTGATAGCCGGCACCGACGGCAATCTGGGGAATATGCGCCGTTCCGGGCCTCACGGCCGTAAGGCCCAGAATTCCGGCCAGTTTTCGGGAGGGTGCGTGGATGGCCGCAATCGAGGCCTGTTGCAGGTAGTCCCCGCAGCCGCGGTGGCGGACAATGCTTTCAACCAGGCGCATGGTGCCCGCGACGGAGCAATACTGATCATTGACGGCCGCGTCAATGTGATTTCGATAGACGTCGTGCAGCAGTTGCGCCGCCTCACGGTCATACTTGCGTTCCCAGGGTTCGAAGATGAAGTCGCGCCTCGGAAGCGTTGGCCATCGAGACCCGGGCTGGGAGGCGAAACTCCCGCCACCCGCCGGACTTTCCGCTAAACGAAAAGTCATAAACTGGCGAAGATAAGTTTGGAAAGCCCTGGAACGGAAATAAGGGCCGATCTGGTCCATGCTGAAGTGTGGCAGTTGGGCCTCAATGCGGCGGATATCGACAAACCCGAACAGCGCGTCAAGGGATTTCCGCAGCAGATCGATCGCGCAGCCAGGCTGGGGATTACCGGGTTCGACGAAGAGGCTGCCAATCAACCCTTTGGATCCTTCGCGGAAATAGAGGCAATAGCCCCGTGCCATGTCGTCTTCCAGCAGCGCAAAGCCTGAAAGCCGTTTCGCCTCAAGGTAGGAAGAAATCAGTCCTGACGAGGGACCATAGTCCCAATGGAGGTCTTCCAGCCAGGCCCTTGACTCTGCCTGCAAGAGCGGCTGGAACTGCCGTGCGCGTAACTGACGGACATCCACAATCCTGGACCCCAAGGCTTCCCTTGTCCTCCTGCAAACTGATGCAAAGGTCAGTCCAGTATAGCCCAGATTGTGGCCGATGCCGGGGACAAGCTGAGCAGCACTTTGCCTGCTTGACGGCCAGCTGCCTGCTGGGTTGTTTCGAACCCTCCGGGTGATTTGAATATGCAGTCTCAACAATCCAAACCGGCTGTTTCGCCCGGGCGCAAGCTGGCAAAGCTGGGCCGCAGTTTTGTTGTGGGAACGCTGTTGGTGTTAGCCGGCATCCTGGCGGTGTTGATTGGCGCCGGGGCCTTCCTCACCTATCGCATTGTGGCGGCCCATGACAGGGTTGAAAACGTCACTCCCTCTTCCTACCTGCTTTCGAGCTATGAGAACGTGAACTTCAAAGACGCAGACGGGGTCGAGCACCAGGGGTGGCTACTGATTGGCCTGAGAGGCGCCCCTGCCATCATTCTCTGCCACGGATATGATTCCAACCGGTCTGCACTGCTGTCCCTGGGGACCGTTCTGCAGGCCAACCATTTCAATGTCTATCTTTTCAATTTTCAGGATTCGGGGTCCCGCGGCTCCATTTCGAATCTCGGCGTCCATGAGGCTTCCGTCCTGGCGGCGGCCATCTCGAGGGTACGGAAAATCCAGGGTGTTGATCCGCGCCATGTTGGGATCTACGGAAATTCGGTCGGAGCCTATGCGGCTCTGGCTGTGGCGGAGCGAGACTCGGAGGTTGAAGCGCTGGCCGTGGACAACGCCTACAGCCGGCCAACCCAGTTGTTTGATGTCCGCATGGACCAACTGGTGGGAGGGGCTGGATGGCTTTTCCGCGTTCTTTCGAGGGCTGAATTCCGCGTCTTTACGATGGGGACGGCCCTTCCGGACCTTCAATCAGGCCTTTCCCGGCTGGGCGGCAAACCCAAGCTTTTTCTCGCATCTGACGGCGAGCCCACGCTGGCGCAAGCCACCCGCCAGCTTTACCAGGAAGCCCCCTATCCAAAGCGGCTGGTGGTTCTGCCGCACACCCAGGCGGACGTCGTGTCCGGGCCGGAAAGAAAACAATACGAGGACCAGATCCTCAACTTTTTTCTGCACAACCTCCCGCTCCGATCTGAATAGACATAGAATAGCTTTTTCTGGAGGATGTTCCTGGAGCTGCAAGGATACGGCTCCGGCGGCGTCCGGACGCCGGGGCCCGGGCGGGCTCCAGGCTTGAGGAGTGGTTTGAGGCAGGATCGTTCAACCCGGAAGCCATTGTTACGCCATCGCATTGAATTTTTCGCCGCCCGAAGCATCCTGGGATTTCTGGGGTGGCTACCGCAACGGCTGGCCAGAAAGGTGTGTGCGGTGCTGGCCGCGTTGAGCTACGCGTTCTGGCCTCGCCTTCGCCGTGTGGGCATGTTCAATTTGCGAATTGCCTTTCCGGAGTGGATCGAGAAGAGGCGGCGGAAGGTGCTGTTTTCGGAGTTTCTCAACCTGGGACGAATGCTCGCTGACTTTGCCCACTTTCCGCAATTGAACCGCCAGAACATCGAACGGCTGATTATCTATGACGGGTTTGAGAATTTTGAGGAGGCCCGAAAACAGGGCCGCGGAATCATCTTCCTCACCGCACATTTCGGGAATTGGGAGCTGGGATCTTTTGCCCACGGCGTTTATGGCTATCCCTGCAACTTCGTGGTGCGGGAAATGGACAATCCGCTGATCGACCGGCTCATCAACCGGCATCGGTGCGCGAGCGGCGGGCAGGCAATCGAAAAGAGAGAATTTGCGCGCCAGACCTTGCGGGCCTTTGAGCGCAATGAGGCGGTGGGCATCCTGATGGACCAGAACATGCTGGCCGGCGACGGGACCTTTGTGGACTTCTTCGGACTGCCGGCTTCAACCACCACCGGACCGGCGCGAGTGGCGCAAAAGACCGGAGCGCCCGTCATCCTGGGACTGGTGATCTGGGATGCAAAACTGAAAAAGTACCGGCTGAGGTTTGACCGCATTGATTGGATCAGGTGCCAGGATGCCGAGGAAGAAATCGTAGCCAATACGGCGAATTTTACGCGGCGGATTGAGGATTTCATCCGCCGCTATCCGGACCAGTGGTTGTGGGTCCACCGGCGCTGGAAGACGCGCCCGCCCGGTGAGCCGCCGCTCTATCCGTTTTAGAGGGCGAGGGGACGCGGCAGGTGAATTGCGGGAAGGGCGCGCGACTCCGTAGCGCCGGCATCTTGCCGGCCCTGAAAAATGCCGCCGGGACGGCGGCGCTACATCAGGAATATCCGGGAGGCGAAATGAAAGCGAGGGAAATCGCGCGCCTGGTGGGCGGCGAAATGGAAGGCGACGAGGAGAGGGAAATCAGCGGCGTCGCGGCTTTAGAAACAGCAGGAGAGCAGGATCTGGCTTTTGCCGAAGGCGAGCTGGCATTGCGGCGCGCGGTGGACTCCCGCGCCGGTTGCATCCTTGTGCCGGAAGGAAGTTCAGTTGAGGGCCGCACCACCATTGCTGTGCAAAATCTGCGGCTGGCCTTCATTCGCGCCTCTGAGGCGCTCCACCCGCCGCGTGCCGCGCAGCCCGGCATCCATCCGACCGCTTTGGTTGCCGCCGATGCGCGCCTGGCGTCCGGCGTCAGCGTGGGACCGCATGCCGTCGTCGAATCCGGCGCCAGCGTGGGAGCCGGAACCAGCCTGGGCGCCGGAGTCTTTGTGGGCGAGGGCGTAACGCTGGGCGAGCGCTGCGTGCTTTATCCCCGCGTGACCCTTTATCCCGGCGTGAAGGTGGGCGACCGGGTGATTTTGCACGCGGGCGTGGTGCTGGGCTCGGACGGGTTCGGCTACCTGTTCGCGGAAGGCCGCCACCAGAAGTTTCCGCAACTGGGCGGACTGCTGGTCGAGAACGACGTGGAGATCGGCTGCAACACCACGGTGGACCGAGGCTCGCTCGGAACCACACGGATTGGCGAAGGAACCAAGATCGACAACCTCGTGCAGGTGGCCCACAACGTTAGAATCGGACGCCATTCGGTGATTGCCGCACAGACGGGGATTTCCGGCAGCACCGTAATCGGCGACTACGTGGTGATGGGCGGACAGGTGGGCATCGGCGACCACGCGCGCATTGAGGATGGGGCCGTGATTGGCGGCGGGACGGGAATTCTGCCCGGCAAAACCGTGCGGAAGGGCAGCGTGATGTGGGGAACGCCCGCGCGCCCGCTGAGCGAGTTCAAGAAAATGTACGCACAACTCAGCCGCCTGCCCGAATTGGCGAAGAAAGTGAAAGAGCTTTCGTCAAAACTCCGGCAGACGGAAGAGTAAAGGCTGCCGGCCTGCGTGCGATTTGTGACTTTCCGACAAGGGGTGTAATTTTTACCCACTGTGTCAGAATGAGACAACTTTTCTGTTGGAACGCAATTTCCAGCGCCATAATTTAATAAGTATATTATAATGAATGACTTACAAATTTTTGGATTTTGACCACTGGAAAATCCCATACGTCCCATTTGGGGGTGGGGAAGAGGTATGTAGTCTACTTTTCGAGCCTCGCACGGGCGTTGACCCCCGCCCCGCTTTGGGGGAGTGCCAGCGGGTAATCCGCCCCCGGTTTCCCCTCATCAGATTTCCAGGGCCCCCAGAAGCCTGCAACGGAAACTGTGAAGTGCAGAGGTATACTGCGTGGACAATTTGAAACCGACCCGAAAGGAATCCGCTGGGAGCACAGCATCCGGCCAAGAGGTGGCCGTCACAAAAGCTTGTGTGAATTTGCCCTACATTTCGTTACAAAATAAGCCCGCAAAGGATTTGGCTTGTAGCTTGGCAATCCACAAGAAGCTCCTTGGGCAGAAGGCAAGGGGCTCCGAGAGGCCGGCAGAAGATGTCCAAAGGAGATTCTTGGTACCGGCCGGACGTGCGCACATCGCGCGCCGCAGCACTTTCGTGTTGTTTCCGTTGGCTTTGTCCTGATATCATTCGATAGCCGAGGCCATAAGGGGCTCAGGCGTCGATCGTCAGAGCCGCGGGGCACAAAAGAGCATTGTTTCACAACCCCGGGGGCGTGACGCGCATCCATCTTTAACTACGCTGAGCCATTGGAGTTCGAGGTCTGGATCCTATATCGTGTTGAGTTTTCTGAATCGTCGTTGGTGGCGAAGGGCAACCGCCTGGTTGCTGGCGGTGCTGCAATTGCACCTGCTGCTTGTCCTGGTGCTGCATCATCATGTCCTGCCCGGAATTGCGCTGGAATTCTCCAATGCGCCCACAACCGTAGGCCAGGCCGGCCGGCAATCCCAGCCGGTTGGCGGTGAGCAGGGTTACTGCACGGCCTGCCAGATTCTTCGCCACAGCGCCGTTCGCCCTTCACTGGGCAATCCGACGCCGCATCGTTCCTCGGTTGCGCCACTGCTGTCGTCCCTTTCCGCGGCCGTTGTTTTTTCTTCCCAGCCATCCCCCTGGTACGGGCGCGCCCCTCCTCTTGCCTGAACTAATCTCATAAATTCTGTTGACTTCGGGTTCGCGAAATCTCCGTTTATTGCGAAGCCTGCATGCCGTGTAGTTCCGCAAATGGATTTTTGAAATGAGTAACTTACATCTCTGCTCTAAAACTGGAAGACTCCGTGTATTAATTCTGGTTGCAGCTGCCATGCTGTTGCTGTCAGGCGCGTGGGCCGGCGCAGGCAACGGCCAGCAGCCGCCGCCACCGCCGACCGTCACGATTGACCTTCAGCGCGCGGTCCAGTTGGCGCTTCAGCACAACCATGTGCTGCTGGCGGCCAGAACGCAGGTGGCGCAAAGCAAGGCCGACGAGGTGACGGCCTCGATTAGGCCCAATCCTGTCTTTACCTGGAACGGCCTGTTCTGGCCCTTCTTCAGTCCCAGCCAGCTGAACGGCGACTACATCGACAACGTCACGGAGTTTGACGCCCTGTTTGCCTACACCTTTGAAAGGGGCCACAAGCGTAAATGGCGGATGCGGAACGCCCGGGATAACACGGCGGTTGTGCAGTCCCAGGTGCAGGATAACGAGCGCGCCCTCACCTTCAACGTGGCGCAACAGTTCATCAACATCCTGCTGGCTGAATCGTCGCTTTCATTCGCGCAGCAGAACCTTTCGAGCTTTCAGCAGACTCTGGACGTGAGCCAGGAGCGGTACCAGAAGGGAGCCATCAGCGAAGGCGACCTGCTGAAGATCAAGCTGCAGATGCTGAGCTTTCAGCAGGACGTGGCCTCATCGCGGCTGGCCCGCCAGCAGGCGCTGGACTCTCTGCGCGACCTGATGGGTTACGAATCCGTGCCGCGAAATTACGATGTGGTCGGAAACCTGGCCTATACGCCCATCCAGGGCAACGTGGAGGATTTCCAGTCGAAGGCCCTCAGCTTGCGTCCGGATCTGCAGGCCGCCAACCAGGCCGTGGTGGCCGCCAAAAGCCGCTACATGCTGGCCAGGGCCAACGGCAAGCGGGACCTGACTTTCACCTCCGGCTACAGCCACGTGGGGTACGCCAATGACGCCAGCTTCTCCGTCAACATGGAAATCCCGCTCTTTGATCGCAACCAGGGCGAGATTGCGCGCACGCACGTGGCCATTACCCAGTCCGAAGAGGTCAAGAACGCCGCCCAGCAGGCCGTGATGACTGATGTCTCCACTGCCTATGAAGCGGTCAAGACCGGTGAGGGAATTGTTCAACTTTACCAATCGGGGTACCTGAAGGAATCGAAGGAGTCTCTGGATATCAGCCAGTATGCGTACCAGCGGGGCGCCGCCAGCCTGCTGGACTTTCTGGACGCGGAGCGCAGTTACCGTTCTACGGAACTGACCTACCGCAATACCCTGGCGACTTATATGCTGGCCGTCGAACAGTTGAATGAGGCGGTCAGCGCGAGGCCACAGCCATGAATTCGAAAATGAATACCTTTACGGCCGGGAGATTGCGGTTCGCTCTGCTGGCGACCTTGCTCTCCTCTTTCTTTATCCTTTCGGCATGCGGGCGCAAAGATTCCGGGCCGAGCGCTGCCCGCACCACCGCCTATGGTTCGTCCGGGGCCGCCAAGGCGGAACTGTTCAGCGTGCCGCAGGGCCAGATGGGGCACGTGCAGATTGTGGCTGCCGGTGAGCAGGCCTTTCCGGTGGTGCTGCGGCTGTCCGGTTCCGTCGCCTACAACGCTTTCCAGACGACGCCCGTGATCACCCAGGTCAGCGGCCCGGTCATGCAGGTGCTGGTCTATCCCGGCCAGACGGTTCGGGCCGGGCAGCCGATGCTCTATGTCAGCAGTCCTGACTTTGCCCAACTGCGGTCAAGCTACCTCAAGGCCCACGACGCCTACACGCTTGCCCGGACCAACCTGCAGCGCGACCAGGACCTCTACGCCCACCACGCTGTCGCGCAGATGGATTTGCTCCAGGCTCAATCAGCCCGCAACCAGGCCATGGCGGACCTGCAGGCTTCGGAACAGGCTTTGCAGGTGATCGGCATCCATGATCCCAGCCGGCTTGCCGACGGGCCGGCCAGCTCCAGGATTCCCTTGCTGGCGCCCATTGCGGGTGAAGTGGTTGAGCGGATGGTGCAGCCCGGGCAGGTGATCCAGGCCGGCTCGACGCAGGCGTTTACCATCTCGAACATGAGCACGGTGTGGGTGCTGGCAAACGTTTACCAGAACGATCTTTCCTACATCCATCTGGGTAATCAGGTGACGGTGGAAACCGACGCCTTTCCGGCAAAGTTCCACGGCCGGATTTCTTATATCGGTCCGGCGCTTGATCCGGACACGCGGACTCTCAAGGTCCGAATCGTCACGAACAACCCTCACGGAATGCTCAAGAAAGACATGTACGTGACGGCCATTGTACAGTCCGGAGTGACCAAGGCGCTTACCATTCCGGACGATTCCGTTCTCAGGAACGACGTTAACGAACCGTTCGTGTACGTCCTGTCGGGGACGCACCAGTTTTCGCAGCGCCTGGTGACCATCGGGCAAAGCGAAAATGGACAGACCCAAATACTCAGCGGACTCAATGAAGGTGAGAAGGTGGCCGGAAACGGCAGCCTCTTCCTGCAATTCGCCAGGTCGCTTACGGAATGAAGGAGGGCGGGCCTTCGGTGGGCTGGACTATCTTACGCCGGGATTGAAATTATTATGATCCATCGCATCGTTCATTTTGCTCTGCATCAGCGGTTTTTCATCATTGTGCTTGTGGGATTTCTGATTGTCGGAGGGGTCCTGTCGTTTGAGAGGATGCCCGTCGATGCCTATCCCGACCTCTCGCCTCCGCTGGTTGAGATCATCACTCAATGGCCGGGCCATGCTTCTGAAGAAGTCGAGCGATTGATTACCGTTCCCATCGAAGTCGAGATGAACGGAATGCCAGAACTTGACACGATACGTTCGATCTCTCTTTACGGGCTTTCTGACGTTATCATGTCGTTCCGGTTTGGCACCGACAAATACTTCTGCCGGCAGGTGGCTTTCGAGCGCCTTTCAGGGATCACCCTGCCACCCGGCGTAACTCCGGGCCTTTCTCCACTTTCCAGCCCCAGTGACCTGATCTACCGCTACGTGGTTCAGAGCCCAGACCGCTCGCCCCAGGAACTGAAGACGATTCAGGACTGGATTCTTAACCATGCGTATCGCTCGGTTCCCGGCGTGGCCGACGACTCGGGGTTTGGCGGAGCAACGATGCAATACCAGGTGTTGCTGGATCCGGCGCAGCTCTACAGCTACCACATCACTGTTCCGCAGGTGGCGCAGGCTCTTTCCTCCAACAACGCCAACACGGGCGGCGGATTTTATTCCCAGGGCGGTCAATTCTATTACGTCCGGGGCATCGGCCTGGTTCGAGACACAAAAGACATTGAAAATATCGTTGTAGCCAGCCACCAGGGCGCGCCCGTCTACATGCGCGACGTGGGCAAGGTGGAGATTGGCCACGCGCCACGCCTGGGCGAATTCGGCTTTATGAAAAATGACGACGCTGTTGAAGGCGTCATCATGATGCGTACCGGCGAGCAAACGCAATACGTCCTCCAGCACCTTGAGCAGGAAACGAAGTATTTGAATACCCAGGTTCTGCCCAAAGATGTCAAGGTCCACACGTTTTATGACCGCAGCGGCCTGGTAGAACTGACCACCTCGACGGTGGAAAACAACCTGCTGCGCGGAATGATCCTGGTGCTGATTGTCCTGATGTTTTTCCTGGTGAGCGTGCGCGCGGCGATTATCACCGCCCTGACCATTCCGCTCTGCCTGTTGTTTTCCTTCATTCTTCTCCATCTGAAAGGAGTGTCGGCCAACCTGCTTTCAATAGGCGCCATCGATTTCGGAATTCTCATCGACGGCACCGTGGTGATAATGGAGAACATCTATCGCGAGCTCGGCTTGCGTGCAGGCGAAGACTATGACCTGAAGGAAGCCATCATCACCGCCGCCCGGGACGTGGACCGTCCAGTTTTCTATTCGGTTGCAGTGATCATCGCGGGTTATCTGCCCATTTATGCATTACAAGGGCCGTCCGGCGAGCTTTTCCATCCTATGGCGGACACAATGTCATTCGCTTTGATCGGCGCGCTGGTGCTTTCTTTGACATTGGTGCCTGTGCTGATTTCCTACTGGTTCAAGTCGGGCGTCAAAGAAAAAGTGAACCGGCCCTTCGAGTGGGTCAGGCGGGTTTATGGCCGGTACCTGGACTGGGCGCTCGATCACCGTGCGCTGACCATGGGGGTTGCCCTGGCAATCTTTGGCGGCGTGCTGATGCTGTTGCCGATGATCGGCGGAGAGTTTATGCCCCACCTGGACGAAGGCGCCCTGTGGGTCCGCGCCACGATGCCCTACACCATCTCCTGGCAGGAAGCCGCCAAGATTGCTCCCAAAATCCGCGAAACCCTGATGGCCTATCCCCAGGTGACGGAGGTCGGTTCAGAACTGGGCCGTCCCGATGACGGAACTGACGCGACGGGATTCTTCAACTGCGAGTTCTACGTGGGCCTGAAAGCCTATAGCGACAAATCCTGGGATACGGGCCCCATCAGAAATAAACAGGAACTTATCAAGTCCATCAACAGCAAGCTCACCCGTTACCCGGGCATCATCTTCAATTACACGCAGCCTGCCGAAGACGCCGTGGACGAAGCCCTGACCGGACTGAAGAGCGCGCTGGCCGTGAAAGTTTATGGCCCCGACCTGAAAGTCCTGCAGGATACAGCTCTGAAGATAAAGACCACGCTTGAAAATGTTCCGGGCTTTACGGACCTCGTTGTGGTGCGGGAGCTGGGCCAGCCCAGCCTGCTGGTCCACATCAACCGTGAGAAGATTGCGCGATATGGCGTTAACGTGTCCGACGTCGAGGCGGTGATCGGGGCGGCGATTGGCGGCCAGCCCGCCACCCAGGTGATCCAGGGTGAGAAGCTGTTCGATTTGATTGTGCGAATGCAGCCGCAGTTCCGATCCGATCCCAGCGCAATAGGAAACTTGCTTGTCGGTACGCCGGACGGCCAGCAGATCCCGCTGAAAGACCTGGCTGACATCAGCGTCGGTAACGGCGCGTCTTTCATCTACCGGGAGAGCAATTCCCGCTACATCGGCATCCAGTACAGCATTGAAGGTCGTGACCTGGCCGGCACTGTGACGGCCGGCCAGCGCGCCATTGCCTCCATTGAACGCTCGCTGCCGCAGGGCTATCACATCACCTGGGGCGGGGAATACAACGAATACCTTGCCGCCAGAAAGCAGCTGGATGTGATCGCGCCGCTCACCGTCCTGCTGATCTTCCTCATCCTCTTCGCTCTTTACGGGAACTTCAAGTTTCCTGTCGCTATTGCCATCGGTGTGGTAACGACCGAGCCCGTCGGGGCGCTGCTGGCGCTTAAATTTACCAACACCCCCTTCAGCGTTTCCTCTGTCCTCGGATTACTGGTGCTCATGGGCGTCTCAACGGAGATGGCGGTCGTCCTCTATTCCTACATCAACAAGCTGCGCCTGGAAGGGAAGGGAATCCGCCAAGCCACCCACGAGGCCGCCCTGCTCCGGCTGCGGCCCATCATGATGACGGCCCTGGTGGCCTGCCTCGGACTGCTGCCGGCGGCGCTCTCATACGGAATCGGGTCCGACACGCAGCGGCCGTTTGCTATCGTTATCGTAGGTGGGCTGATTTCACCCCTGCTGCTGGGCTTTTTTGTGAACCCGATCCTTTACAGCCTGGTGGCGCGGGACGGCGACGTCCTGCAGGTCTAGCGATGTATGGCATGCACGGCCCATTCTGTTTCCGGGCTTTCAGCAGCCGGGTTTGTCCTTCAAATTGATTTTTCCGCTCTGACACGGTTAGAATCAGACGATATTGGGGAAGGGGCTTTCATTTGCGAAAGGAGTTTGGGAGCTTGATAAAAGGGCATTGGAATATATTGAAATCGGGGATGGCATTCCTGGTGGTTCTGTCAGTAGCCCTGATTGCTTCACAGCCGGTCCAGCAGGCCTCTGCGGAAGTGACGTCCGCCACCAACCAGAAGATCATTCAATATGTGCGGGAAAGATTTGGGATTCCTGATAACGTCAAGCTGACGATCTCCCCATTTCAGAACTCCGAATACGCGGATTTTTACAAGACCGAGATTTCCGTGGACAACGGAAAGCAGAAGAAATCACAGCCGGCGCTGGTTACCAAAGACGGCCACTACCTGGTGATGGGAGACGTGGTGGTCGCTTCACCCAGCGAGCAGCGGAACGTGGCCGCCCATCATTCGGCAACCGACAAGAAGATTGTGGACTATGTGCGGACCAAATTTAAGGTTCCCGCAGACGTTGAACTGACCGTCGGGCCGTTCCACGACTCTGAGTTTGCCGACTTTTACGAGACCACTATTGTCGGCCAGAAAGGCCAAAAGAAGTCTGCCACGCCTGCTTTTCTTACCAAGGACGGGCGCTATACGGTGATTGGCAGCGTTTTTAACCTGAGCACCGACCCTCGAAGGGAAGTTGAGGCGACCATTAACCTGAAAGACCAGCCCTCGGTTGGGCCGGCCAACGCTCCGGTGACCATTGTTGAGTTTGCTGACCTGGAATGTCCCACCTGCGGGGAGATGCATAAGTTTATTGAGACCCAGTTGATTCCCAAGTACGGCAATAAGATCAGGATCGTGTTCAAGGAGTTTCCTCTCGTCACCATTCACGATTGGGCCCTGGGCGCCGCCATAGCCAATGAGTGCGCTTATCAGATCAACCCCGCGGATTACTTCCACTATCGCTCCATCATTTTCGCGAGCCAGGGCATGATCAACGCCGCCAATGTGCGGCAGTTGTTGCTGGACTTCGGCCAGCGCGCCGGCTTGAACCAGTTGAAGCTGGCGACGTGCATGGATTCGAAGGCGTCGCTCCCCCGGGTGGAGGCCGATATGGAGGAAGGGCGTAAACTGGGGGTCATGAGTACACCCACGCTCTACATTAGCGGCACGCCGGTGGTGGGACTGTCTCCCGAGCAAATCTATGGGATGATCGATAAGGCCCTTGCGGCTGCCAGGTAACTCACCCGCAAATGCTGGGCCGTTTCCCCTCGCCGAGTTTCTTCAGAAATCGGTTTCATGGCCTTTGGAGAGCTGTCCTTCCTTTCGCAGCCGGTTGAGCGAAATCTGCAGAATCAGGAAATAGACCAGGCAGACCGCCCCTCCAAAGCCCAGGGCAAAGCGCGTTCCGATGGCCTGCGCAAGCGCTCCCGCCTGCAGGCTGCCAAAAGGCATCAACCCCGACATCGCCATGTAGTAGATGGCCATCACCCTGCCGCGCAGTTGCGGCGGCGTGGTCATTTGCAGCGTGGTGTTGGCCAGCGTCAGCGCCCCCACGGTGGTTCCTCCCATGACGGCCAGCAGGAAAAACGCCCCCCAGAATGTTTGAGCGCGCGAGAGGAGAATCAGCGCCAGTGAAAAAAGCGTGGCGCTGGTCAGAATCAGGCGGCCACGGTGCTCGAGGGTGCCTCTGGCGGCAATGAACAATGCGGCGGCAACAGCTCCCAGTCCGGCCCCTCCCATCAGCAAACCCAGGCCCGATGCGCCTACTCCGATCATGTTGCGCGCGACGGCCGGCATCAGGACGATGAAGGGCAGCCCCAGCAGGCTGAGAAAGGCGGGCACCGTGAGCAGCACGATGATGATGCGATGCTCGTTCAGGTAGCGGAAACCCTCCATCATCGAACCCCAGAAGCGGGAACCTTCGTCCTTCCGGGCCGGCGGAATGGTGATGATCAGCAGTGCGATGATCAGCGCAAGAAAGCTGATGGAATTCAGATAAAAGCAGGCGGCTGCCCCCAGCACCCCCAGCCCCAGCCCCGCTGCGGTGGGGCCGATGGCGCGCGACATGTTGAATTGCGCCGAGTTGAGCGCGATGCCATTCATCAGGTCGTCGCGCGGAATCAGGTCTGGAATCAGGGCCTGATAGGCTGGATAGTTCAGCGCGGACGCGACGCCGGTGAGGAAACTGATGGCGAGGATTTCATGAATGGTGATCTGGCGGATGGAGGTGAGAACGGCCAGCAGCAGCGCCAGCAGCATCATGGACGTCTGGGTGATCAGCATCAGCTTGCGGCGGTTCAGGCGGTCAGCGATGGTGCCCCCGGGCAGGGCAAACACCAGCGACGGGACCTGCCCCAGAAATCCGTTCAGCCCCAGCAGGAACGGTGAGTTGGAAATCATCAGGATGACCCACCCGAGAGCCACGTACTGCATCCAGGTGCCGATGTTCGAGAGAAAGTTGCCCGCCCAGAAAATTGCGAAATCGCGATGATAAAGCGAGCGGAACATCATGAGGCGCCGGGGGGCCTCAGTCGCCGTGTTTGTGTCCTGCTGCGAATCTGAACGAAAGGGATCCATCAGGCGCCAGAGAGAGTGGAATCTGAACCATCAGACTCTCTGTTTACTATACATGATCGGCTGGGGCAGGGTTAAAGCGAGACTTACCCCACCCGCGCAGACGCAGAAGAAGGCGCAGGATGCCCGGGAAAAGCGATCAAACCAGCTCCTGCACGGAACCGGGATTTGTATGGACCGCATCGGCGGGTTCGAACCGCACCCGGCCATAACGCAGGTTATTCCACATTCAGGCTGCGGGTGACTGACTGGCCACTGAGGAGATCATGCACGGTGATGGTCCATTTGCCGGGCGGATCATTCACCGCAAGTGGAATGGATTTAGCGCCTCCGCCCTGACGGGCGATGATGTTGCCCGAATAATCCATCATGCGGTTCCCCTGGGGGTCACGGACGTCAATGTGAAAAATGCTGGCGTCTGCGGCTGTCGGCGTGGCGTGCAAGGCAATTCGGACGATCGATCCTCGGTCCGCCCGCTCGGGCATGGATATCCGCATGGGCGGCAGCGGCGTGCTGCTGGTCACCAGAATTCTGGGATCGTAGGGTCCGACGGTCAGCGTCAATTCCCTGTGCTGGCCCAATGCCTTGCGCGCCATCGCATCATAGACATACATCGAGTCGGGCAGGCGCAGGTGGACGGTAGTATTCTGGTCAAACCGCTCGTTGAAATTGAAATCCGGCGGACCTAACGCGTCGCCCCCTATGGGCGGGTTTGATTGCAGCGTGACGATTCGGACGCCGCCATTGGCAAAGACGTGCGTATCGATGCCCACGATGCTGTGTCCCGCAGCATCTTCCACCGTAAAGGCGGGATGAACTCCAATCGAGCGAAACAGGTTTTCGATCAACCGATGGGTCGGCCCTTCCTTCCTTTCGTTTCGTTGCCCGACGTAATTCAGAATATCGGCATTCACCAGGATGGCCTGTCCTTTCCCATAGCTGTGAACGTTTACCGGCTTCGAATTCGGCCCCGGGAAAAGGTCTGCGAGCGATGACTGCGGCAGTTTCTTGCTGTGCTGGTCATAGGTGCCGGGCATTTCGTCCGAGATGATGACGCCGCCCTGGGCGACGTAATCACGGATCGCTTTGGCTTCCTCCGGTGACAGCGAACTGGAATCAGGAAGAATCAGCACGGGGTATCCGCGCTGGAGCAAGACGCCTTTCGGAATCTGCCGATAGGAAACAAAGTTATACTGCAATCCTTCATCCTCGATCAGCTCGCACCACGACACGCGACGCCTCATAAACATGTTGTGCTTTCGCTGGTAGCCCGCCGGGTGCTGCATCCAGGCGGCACCCTCGGGACGATATTGCAACATCCACGCCGTGCGCATGCTGGGCTGCGAGTAGTGAATGGCGATCCGGTTGTTCACCAGATGGCTGTTGATGATCAGCGCGCCATAGCCGTCGCGAAGCTGGTGGTAATATTCCCCAGCCTCTTTCCCGACCGAGCTCGGCTGTCCATCCGTTTCAACGTAGGGAAGCTGCGAGGGGCGTTGACGCGCAGGCCGGCCGGGCCGCGGGTGTGGCTCGACTCTGTGACTGGCCCTTTCGTCATCAAAACCCTGGTCCCAGATGATCAGCCCGCGATTGCCGTGCAGCAGTTCATTCCAGACGCGATGCCTCTCCCACGGACCGGAACGGAACCGCGTGGTGACGATGGGAATGGAGGGATTGAGCGAGTGGACCACATCGACGCTGTGGCCGATATCGTAAGGCTCGATGGCGGTAATGGCCTGGGTGATGCGCGTGTAATCGTAGCCGCCCCAGCCTGGCATCTGGCCGCCGGTAATGGCGACATAAGCGCTGGGATCGCCCTCGCGGATTGCGTCAGCTCCCACCTTCAGCGCTTTGGCATAGGAGATGTCCATCCATTCCTTGAAATCCGCCCAGGCGGAAAAATTATCGCCCGGATATTTCATGGCCTGGTTGGTGGTGGGCGGCATCACCAGGTCCCAGTCGGTGAAATGCGTGCCCCACTCCGCGTTCAGCGCGCCCAGGCCGCCGTACTCTCTCCGCAGCCAGCGGCGCATCGGCATGAGCGAAATGTCTGAGAAGTCGAAGTCCCACTGCGTTGCCAGCTCGGAGATGCCGGTCTCATCCGCGAGGCAGTAAAAGTAGGGCCGGTAGGGCGCGAATCGCTCTCCCGAAGCCACGCCAAGGTCATGGACCTTTTTTCGCCAGTCAGGGTCCCAGAAACTGGGATGACGCTTGAAAGCCTCAAGGCTGGTGGGATTTTCCTGATAGAGCTTTTTGGCCTGCATCAGGGACCAGTTTTTGGGGCGGTCCACGCGCCAGTAATGGTATGCGGCATAGTAGGCGCTGGCGAGGCCGTCCGCGTACCAGCGCATGTTGTTTTCGACAAAACCTATTGGCGGTGTTGCACTGTTTGCCGAATACTGGCCTCCGTCAATCCCCAGCTTTTGAAGCGCAGGGAGAAGGTTTGCAGGATATCGCTGCCACATGATGATGGCGTAATCTTTCCAGCCCGCGGGCGGACGGGCGATGAAATCAGCCTCGGCGGTTTCCTCCTCGCGGATCGGCGCTCCGTTGACTCCCTTGCCGTCCAGGGACAGATCGACGCGGAGATGGTTTTCCATGGCCAGCGCGCGCGCTAGATTGATATGAAAAGTAAGGTCTGTTTCGTCCAGCAAATCAAACGGAATCGTCTGGTCCTCAAGCACCCGGCCCAGGCTGTCTGTCCAATGGATGTGCAAGGTCGCCCGGCCGGTGAAACCGCGTTCCAGCTGATAAACCACGGGAACTTCTCCCGCGCGCTCGATCGTTGGGGAGGGCAGGACCAATCTCCCGGAGCGATAAGCCGCCCGGGCCGGACTGACTGAGATAAGCGCGAAGGCGGTGATCAAAGGTGCAATCCAAATTTTCAATCCGTGCATAGTCATCCTCCTCTAAGGGTCCTGACTGAAGGCGGGGGTTGCTCCTCGATATGCTTACGCTGTGTATTCAATTCCCGAATATAAGTGGTCGAGCAACTCCTGAATTTTGTTCAAGGCTACAACAATAAGGCCGGGCTTTTTAATGGACCTTCACAGTCAACGCTTCCGATGCCCGGGACTCCTCGCAAACGCCGGGTGTGTTTTCCGACCAGCCGGATTTTGTAGCAGGAGGGGGACTCGACGGTCCTTCCATGAGATAACGTGATTGAAGCATCGGGCAAAAAGGGACCGCGCACCGCTGAAAGAAATCACCGCGGGTAATTCTCTCATCCTTCATGGTTTGGCTGCCCATCCTTCTGCATTGTCGACAACGTGAACTTAGTGAGCGCAGTCAGAACCCGTGAAGGCTCCCCTCGAGTGCTTCTTTCCGCTTGCTTGCGGAGGAAAACACCCATCAGTGTTTCCCTTTCAACTGGTTCCACATCGCAGAGGAATGGTGCGCGAGTCTAGCAAACCACATGGGTCGTGTCAAACAGATTCTTCATCTTCCTGGTCAAAGCTCCTTAAATTAGGAAAACTCCGGCTATTAACTTAAATAAACCAAAGGGGGACGTTTTAGAAGGCATTTGACAAATCGAGTTGGTAGTGTCTCAGTTTCAAAAATCTCTGGAAGCTGACTTGCCTTAGCTGGAGGATTTTAACTTGAAAAGTGGTGCCAAGGGCGTATCATACCCTAACAGTGCGAAGGCTTTGGCTCGCGTTACGCCCTCAAAAACGACAGCTTCCGGGTATCTCGATGGTGGTCGGCGGAGTGGTCCTGCTGCTGGACACAGTCGGTAGGCTCCAGACCGCCATGCGCATCGTGCGCTGGTTTAACCCTATGCTTTTCTCGCTCCACATCCTTTCATTTATCGGCGCAGCTTTCATCTTTCTGGGGATCGTTCAATACACCTTGGCGCGCGACCGCGCTGTGCAGCGGCTGCAGCTTGCGCACCTTAGCGTAGAGCGGTGTTCGGTTTCTGCATCGCTTGCCATAACGCCGGGAGATTCCAACCGGGTAGCTTGGGCGCAGTTCCTGAACGATCCCAAAGCGTCAGAACCCACGCAGTTGGCAAACCTGATGGCCCGAGTTGTCTATTACGATTCGGAGGGAGTCGCGTATCTCAACGTAGATGCCGGGCTATGGAAGCCCAATTCGTGGATTCAATATCAAACTAGCATTGGGGACAGTGAAAGCCTGGAAATCGCCCTTCAGGATGCCAGCGGAAAAGCCTTCACAATTGGGTTTACCCCGCAAGGCCCTTATGATCCGTACCGCCAATTCAGGGCTGATCTGAAAGAAGGACCGGGAGAAGTTCACGTAATCCTCAGCCATCTGGTACGCCAGGGAGAACGGCAGAACCAGGAGTTTCGGTTTAGGCTCACAACAGGAAGCGAATTCCGAATCGAACAAATCAGCGGCCCATAAGAGCGAGCGTTATTTGCGCCTTCTGCCGTCCCAGTCGAACTTTCGGCCTTGGACCCAAGACTGCCAGCCGGAAAAGACCAGAAGGACTAAGAGAAGCGCTGCCCACCATAGCTCTCCGTGCCATATCGCGAGGGGTATTCCTACGAGCCAAAAGAGAAACAACAGCGAATTGACCGAGGCCCAAAGGTAAAGCAGCCCATCTTTCGCAGTTCCTTTTCCGTCCATGCCCCTATCCGAAAGCTGCGGAGGTCAGCCCCTATCCGTGTTCTAGGGGTCGTTTTCGTCCAGCCACTTTTCCATTTGTTCAAGCTCAGCCTTATGCTTCGTCAGCCGGTTCGCGGATCGGAAGAGACGAACAAGAAGAGCCGCAACCACACAAAGGAGGGCGGCTCCCGCCAGGACATTCTCAAGGCCCATAGAGGTGCTCTCCGTCTTTGGTTCCCAACGCCGTTTTCCACCCGATGGACTACAGGCGGTTGGGGTAGGATACCAGAAATGGGCGAGCGGGGCTGGAGATTTCCAATTCGCTTCGCTACCGCTCGACCTGAACCACGAGCGGAGACCCGAAACCCGATACGGCAGCACCCTGCTTTGTGCGCACAATCGGACCGCTAATTGGCCTGTCCAGCCCATCCACCAGAACCACCCTGAGAGGCGCGTCGGCGTGAACCTTTGGAATGGTGAAAGCGCTTTTGAGGCAGAGGTAAACGAGACACAGGCAAATGACGGTCAGGACAGTTTTTGTGTAGCGGTCGATTTCCATTTTTCCTCCGGCGATCTGCGGTGGAGGAAGAATAGCACAAGCGGCGGTGAATTGCGGCAAGGGCCTTCCTGGATGTGCTAGCTTTACGGCTTCTGATCCTTTGTCCGCTTCAATCGCTTGCGGGGGTCGGGCAAGCGGTACATCCTAATGATGCAGCGCGTCGGAATCGTGGTGGACGCGCAGCCTTGGCGTGTCGGGTAAAGGTCAGGATCGGAGATACTGGCCGTAACGGTTTTCGATGTCCTCGTGGAGGAAGTGAGCCAGCCTATCGAACGGCAGTAAAGGGGCTCCGGGCTGGCACCGACAATCTCCCACTGGGGCGGGTGCCCGTAGGCATCGACCCAATCTATCAGAACTAGCGGTATCGCATTATTCTTACGCACGGTTCCCGCTGTGTCGGCGCTTCCGGCCCTTGGCGTTTGACTTTCTGTTTTTAGCCGTGTCCAAGATCACCGCGTAGCATTCCCTCAGGCTTTCTGGGGTTCGGGGCGACTGGAGTCCACGGCCAGCTTTACTTGCTGATTCCTGCGATGGTGCAACCGGGTATTTTGCCATTGATTCCTCCCATCTAAATCCTACGGTCGGAATGCCGCGAGAGTCAACTACGACGTTGGCCTCACCCTACCCAAGTGAAACCAGTTCCTGCACTGACCAAACGTGATCCGAAACCCCGGCCTCCATAGCAGGAGTCACGCGCAGAGTCTTATGAACCCGGCAGAAATTGTAGTTCATAAAGTGAAGGGCTACCTGGTACGCATGGTTCTCCACTTTCTTGGAGAAGGCATTCGTCAGCCGTGTAAATCGGCGCATCCCCATCCGCATCGTAAGGTTTTGCCTTTCGACGAAGCTGGTAGAGATGTGGGCTGGATCGGGCTTGCCTGCAATGCGCTTGCGCTCGCACCCAATGCACTCCGCCGGGCTGTATCGCGTTTCCTCCTGCGTCGAGGCGTACAGCTTATTGAGCATGGCATAATCTACATCCGCGCCGAAGGCGATCTCAACGGCGGTCAGGTAAACTTTGAGCCCATCCGTCGTTAACTGGACCCGGCTAGCAAGTCGGGAAGCCAAGTCGTCAATGAACAACCGTGCGCTCCGCGCATCGCGGTTACCTACCATGAACGAAGGAACGAGCTTTGTATCCGCGTCGATGGCCGTCCACGTCCAGACATCGCCGTACCCGAACTTTCCCTTTTTGTCAGCGGGGACATTCTTTTCCTTGGCGTAGCAGAAGGCCCAAATCTCGTCGCACTGGATGCGCCGGCATCGAAGGTTTCGAAGGGTCCTGTCCTGGTAGTCCGCAGCGGCGCTGCCAACGTCCACCAGAAGCTTCATGACTGTATTGATCGAAACATCCGCCAGGCGGCTGGTCGCCCGAAGGCTCATTCCCTCAACCAACATCCCTATAATCCGTGCGCGTTCTTCGGTAGGCAGCCTGTTCATACTGATAATTATGCTTGACGATTATGCCATTGTCAAGCATAACTTTCAGTTTGCTAGATGGCATTTCAGTGGTATGATTCTGGCGGAGACCTGTTGAGGTCCTTCGGGTATCTAGCGTTCCACCCTGCCGACTCTTGGCAGATTCTCAGGGCGCAACGCGGCATCAGAAGGATGATGCCGTGTTACGCCCTGAATGTCAAGATCGGACTTCAGAGATATTGAGCGCCCATAGATTGTTCGCAAGGATTTCAGGACGCAGCAAAGGCATGTTTATAGGTGCGTTTGATGAGAGCGGCCAGCTCAGCGATACGGCCCACGTAGTATTCGGTGGGTGGGCCGCGTCGCCTGCAAACTGGGAAAGCATCTCGGAGCAGTGGGAGGATCGTCTCAAGGGAAAGCCGTCCCACCTCAAGATGGCCGAAGCCATGAGGCTGCAAGGGCCGTTCAAGGGCTGGGGCGAAGTAAAGAGGGATGCGCTTTTGCTTGACTTGGGAAGGATCGTTGAATCCCTTGCGGTCGGAGCAAGCGGGATGGTGGATTGCAAGGCGTTCAAAGCTTTGAGACGGGAACACCAAAAAGCCCTGAAGGACAAGCCGGTGTACTGCGCTTTTGAAGCGTGCGTCAAGAGCCTGATGAAGTTCAAGCCGGAGGTTCCCTTCGCACTCTATTGTGACGATTCTACCGCCTACGCTGAGCGCGTTCTTAGTTTGTACCACCGGATGAAGGAAAAAACTCCCGAGTTCAAAGGGCGATGCACCCACATTGCCTTCGCCGACGACGAGAAGTTTATTCCCATCCAGGCGGCGGAGATGCTTTCCTATTCGCTGCGCGCCCGGATTTCCGGAGGCGGATGCAAGCCCGTGATCGCTGGTCTCATGGATATCTTCAGCGAAGGCGGCACAAAAAACTTAAGACTGGGATACTCTGTCGGAAAAGGTCTGGGGGACGGCGAGATCGAGGCGCTGGATTAGCCTCCCTGTATTCCCTCCCCGCAATTGGAGAAAGAAGCTGAAGGACTACGCGGAAAGCATTTTGCCAGGTTCGTCAGCAGAACCAGACGAGAGAAAATAGCATCACTCTGATTTTTTCCAGCGGGCTTTGGCTGCTTTTTTGGCGATAGAAGATCGCTTGCTGGAAGGAAGGATCTGCGCCCTCGCTTTGCCGCCCTCGATGCCACCCGCGCGTCCTCTAACGGTCTCGGGATGCTTTTTCGGC
>Ga0307372_10001825_pt1 | contig 36136 bp, 35 predicted proteins | sample OX1MG_FD_202533 | JGI IMG/M metagenome (GOLD analysis project Ga0307372, IMG submission 202533) | Soil microbial communities from Risofladan, Vaasa, Finland - OX-1 | ecosystem: Environmental > Terrestrial > Soil > Coastal area > Acid sulfate soil | place: Finland: Risofladan, Vaasa | collected...
TTCCTCGCCTTCTTCTTCCCGCAAATCGATGCCGATATGGACTGGACACGCGGTTACGAAGCACTCGACAAGGAGTTTCAGCAGATCATCCGCCGCGCTCGGGCTGGAAAGCAAGTCGCGGACATGCTCTTCAAGGTCTGGCTCAAAGACGGCGGGGAGTGCTGGTTGTTCATTCACGTCGAGATTCAGGGTTTTTACGAAAAAGAGTTCTCGCGGCGGATGTTCGACGACAACACTTCGGCCTACAAGTTGTATCATCGAGAAGTGGTCAGCTTGGCGGTGCTGTGCGACGAACGGGCAAGCTGGCGGCCGACGGCTTTCGGTTATGGTCCAAGGGCACAAAGAACACGAAGAAGGGCAGGAACGCCTTTGCGGTCCTGGTGCTCTTTGTGGTTGAATGCCGGTTCCAGATCGCCGGTTATAATTGCGTGGGGTTCCATCGCATTAAAAACTTGAGGATTGACATGAATCGCGTGGTCGTTCGTTCGCGCTTTGGCACCGATGGCGTCTTGATTTTGCTCACGCACAACACTTGCGGAGTTTCGCAAGTTCGAAGTCAAAAAATTGCCGCCCGAGCCCGCGGCAACCGAAACCAGCGGGGCGACCTGACCACGACGAGCAGCGATTGGCAACCGTCAGGCGCGGCGTGGACGCCGCGCTGTGGGACGTGGTGCCTCGACGCGTCGGCGCGATGTGACGACGTTGCCTGACGCCTGAACATGGTGGGCCGGCGCTCGCAAGCGAGCTGGTCCTACCCTACGACCCTCAGGGGTTCACCGTCTCGTCCGCCTGCGGCGGTTCCACGGCCATGTCCGGCAGATCCGACTCGCCGATCGACGTGTCCCCCCGCGGTCCTTGGCTGGGCGTGCCGCCCGCTCCTGTCGTCGGCACGGCCGCCGACTTGAGGACCGAGACCGGATCGCCGAGATTCTTCAGCACAGGTTCCTCGTCAGTCTCATCCGTGTCGGCTGCGTCGCGCGGCGGTTCCGGCAAGCCGTCTTCCGGTGTATGGAATTCCGCCGTCGGACCGCCGCTCGTCTCGTGAATCACCGGGAAATCGAGAAATCCGCAATGCGCGCCTTGGCACTCGGTGACGAGCACGCCCTGCGCCTCTTTGACTTTCACCAGCGCGATTTTCCAGGCGACGATTTGCTCGATCTCGTCGCTTTCCGCCTCCAGCCGCCGCAGCCGGGCCCGTGTGATGTCGACAAAAGTGGCCTCGTCGATCCGCTTCTTCTCGGCAAGCTCGTCGAGCTGGGCGCGCCAAGCGACGACCGTTTCTTTCTCGACGGCCGTCCGCCGCAAGCTCGATTCGGCTTCGAGCACGGCCTGCTGAATCTCCGCCGTCACCTCCCGCCGGCGTTGCTCGTAATGCTCCGCCAATTGCCGCTGGCGGGTGGGCAGCTCGCGTCGATTTGCCCGGCGTTGTCCGAGTATCGCGGGGAAGTCCAAGAGCGACACCAGACCGGTGAACTTGCTCTGCGAGCCGACAAGGGTGCTCGCTCCGCCCACCACGCCGCGAGTGATGGCGACGTTTTTGGCCTTCAGCGACGAGCGCAGCGACGACAGCAGCCGCAGCTCCGGACGCGTCGCAACGCCCACCGCCACCGCCAGGTCGATGTCGGAGGGAGCAACCACGACCGTCAAGTCGGCCGTCGGCCATAGTCGCGGCCGAACTTCCGGCGTGCTCAGTCCCAAAAGCTGCACGAGCTTTGCGTTGAGCTGGTCGAGCTGGCCGGTAAGCTCAAGCTGCTTGTCGAGCAAGGCCAGCCGTTGCCGCTTCAGTTCGCCGTCGTCGAAAGGCACCTGCACGCCGTGCTGCCGCAGTCGGCCCACATTGGCGAGCGCGTCGTCGATCTCCTGCAAGCTCTTGGCCAGGATGGGGCGGTCCGCCTCTGCCTGGGCGATGTGGTAATAGGTGGTCAGCGCCTCCGCCGCCGAATGGTTACGGGCTTCCAACTCGCTGGCCCAAAGCACCTGGATCTTCAGCCGCTCGTCTTCCGAAAGGCCGTGGGGCGCAGCCGTGATCGTCAACGCGCGGCGTTCGCTGGCCATGCTGTCGCCTTCCGACGAAGCCTTGACCGCCAAGCATTGGCACTGCTCGGCCGAGAGTGCCCGGTAGGCTGCAGGTTGCGGTAGCGACGGTCGCAGCGCGTCGTCGACTTCGGCGAGCGTGCCGACGTTGCGGTCGTCGAACGGCTGGCCGTGAATGCGGGTGGTGGGCAAGGTCGCTTCCAGCGGCAGACTGCCGGTCGCCGCCACCGGCCGACGCCGGCCCTGATGGGAGCACCCCACCGCGGCCGCCGTCGCAACCAGAAGCAAGCTCCAACGCAACCAAACCCGCATAGTTCCCCCGACACAATCGTAAAGCCGTACTCATCTGTCATCGCCGTAGCGGTTGTTACGGCTAGAGAAATTCTCACGTTCCAGCGAAGCGGATTGTTATGCGGACCGCGCCGAAGGAATAGGGAACGTGGGTAGGTTCCCTACAGACGCGCGTAGCCATGACCGACAAACCATTCCCAGGCCGCCACGGCGGTCTCGCGAACGGAACGCATTTGGTAGCCGAGCTCGCGGACCGCTCGCTCGGCGGAAAAGTGGTGCTCCATCACCGACATTGCCGCCGCTGCGCGATTCAGGTCGGGCTCGCGGCCAGTGATTCGTCCCCACAAACTTCCCAAAGCGCCCAACATGTGAACGACGGGCACTCGCATGACGCGCATCGGTCGGCGGCGTCCGGTGATCTCGGCGAACAGCGACCAGGCTTCGTAATACGACAGGGGGTGGCCGCCCAAGATATAGCGGCGACCGGCGATGCCCGTTTCCGCCGCCGCCAGAATTCCCGCCGCCACGTCGCGGACGTCGCAAAAGTCGTTGCCGCCGGGCGGCGCGGCGAACCCTTGTCCGCGGGCCACCGCCAGCAGCATGCGTCCGCTCGAGGGCTTCCAGTCCCAGGGCCCGAGCATGTAGGCCGGGTTCACGATGACGGCGTCCAGTCCTTGCGGCACCAGTTCGAGCACGAGCTTTTCCGCCTCGCGCTTGGTCACGACATAGGGGCACTCGACGTGGCGCCCAAGCGGCGTTTCTTCATCGGCCGGACATTGCCGCGTGCCGCGACCCATCGTGTCGACCGTCGAAACATGGACCAGCCTCGCCGCCGCGTCACGGGCAGCCAAGGCGACGTTGCGAGTCCCCTCGACATTGACTGCCCGCTGTTCGGCGAGTCCGCTCCAACCGATGTGAACGCGGGCGGCGGCATGAATCACACGGCCCACGCCGCGGCATGCTGCCCGCAAGGAATCCGCATCGCGGATATCGCCGGTCGCGCGCTCCACGTCAAGATCGGCCAGCGGTCGGGAGTCCGAACCCGTTCGGCCCAGCACGCGCACGCGATGGCCGCGCTCGAGCAGCAGACGGACGACATTGTTGCCTACCAGCCCGGTGGCGCCGGTGACGAGCGTGATCATGGAGCGGCTTGCTTGTTCAGTTATACTTCACGCGGCCGGGAATGAGACATCGGCGGTGGCTGGGGCAGAGCCGGGCCAGGTGGAGGCTGGCACTCCGTTCATCTCGGCGGCCAGGCGATGCCCCGGTTGGACGCACCGGGGCATCGCTTGGCCGTCACGCTGTTGAAGTCGCCAGCCGCTATCTGGCCAAGCTCTGCCCCAGCCACCGTTTTTCCTCGCGGCAAAACATCTTATTCTCGGCCGCGTGAAGTATAGTGCAGCAACGCGGAAACGTCGCCGAGGGGTGCAAGGTAACGCACGCCTGCGGGCGCGCGAAGGCACGGGCCGCGCCCAGCACATGCGACCGGGGCGATGGCCGAAAGGCCGCCCGGTCACGCTCGCGTCTTGTCCGCGACGCTCTCGATGATGGCCCTGCTGCGCCCCTGCTGGTCTTCGCAGGCCAGCCGATTGTCATACTCGAGAAAGCCAATCAACTCCGACAACACGGATTCAGGCAGCGATTCAATGATGGCCACGTCCAGATCGAGAACTTGCACCACGGTGCCTGTCTTCGTCGCACTCATCATCCTTCTCCTTGCGCGACCCACATTTCGCCGAATCCCCTTCGGTGTCCGATTATCCAATCCGGCCACGTGATTGTAATGCTTCGCTCTGGGGGATGCTAGCACCGGAGTGCTAGCAGTCTGGTGTTTTCTCTCCGGCGCTGTAAGTTGTTAATGCGAAAGGCACTTGTGGCAATCAAGGGAGGTTCGTTCCTCCCCGCACCAGGTGGTAAGCATTAGTCCCGTTGACGCCAATGCCGTGAATTCCAAGCTGCGACTCGCTGCAATGATCGCCGTCGCGGTGGCGCTGCGCTGGGCAGACATCGGGCAGCTTTCGCTGGCTCATTTCGACGAGGGGGTGCTGGTCTCGGGTGCGTTCGGAGTGTGGCTCAACGGGCTGTGGCACTTTCCTCTTTCGCAGCCGCTACAGGCCCCGCCGCTGCTGCCGTGGATGGTGGCCGCCGCCTTCGGCATCACGCAAACGCCCTGGCCGATCATGGGCATCTACCTCTCGGCAACCGTGGGTGTCGCCACGGTGGTCATCTACTTTTACTGGCTGCGGCGGCTCTACGACGACTGGCTGGCATTGGCGGGCGCCGGACTCCTGGCCGCCAGCGACCTGCACGTCGCCTTTTCGCGCATGGCCTTGACCGATGTGACCCTCACGTTCTTCTTCGTCTTGGGCGGCTATCTGCTGAGCCAAATGGCGACCACCGCACCGCAGCCGCGGGCCAGCGGCCGAGCGACACAACTCGGCCCCTTGGCGGCATGGGCCATCGGCGTGGGACTGGCGACCGGCGCGGCATGGAACACCAAATACAACGGCTGGATGTTGCTCGCCATGGCCGCGACCACCTGGCTCATCGTGGCACTGCGCGGGTCGCTGCTCGATCGCGGTGATACCGACGGCAAACCGAGCTTCGCGCGGCCGGCCATGATCGTGGCCCTGTTTGTGGCCGCCCTGGTGGCAGTCGGCTGTTTTGCTCCCTGGTATCGTTACGTGGAACAAACCTATCCGGGCGGATATGCGGCCGTCACTCGCAACCACCTTCGCTACGTCGGCCGCCTCGACGATTGGCCACCGCGGGCGGCACGCCTCTGGACATCGCTCTCGGCGTTTCGACACTACGGCTGGTTGATTACGTTGCTTGCGTCTGCCGTCGCCGGAGGGTATTTCGCCCGACGGGTGCCGCCGGCGCATCGACGAACCGGCCCGCAGGCACGTTCGGGCATGGCCGTTCTGGTGGTCATCTGCGGTTTAGGCGCCATTGCCGTCAGCGGGGGCGATGCCACGCTGTTCATTTTGGCCGCTTTCGCCATCGCACCCGCACTCATCTGGGGGCGCTGGTGCGAAATCTTCTTCGCCGTCTGGGCCGGTGCGTTTTTGGTGCTGACTCCCTTCTATCATCCCTACACCCGGCTGCTCGTGCCCGCACTGCCTGCGGTGATTGCCCTCACCGTGTGGCTCATAGCGACCGCCGTCGCGCCCCTCGTGCGCGGACCCTCGACCAGCGAGACGCAAGGGCGCGTCTTGGCCCCTCGCAGCCGCAGCGTCGCCGCAGGGTACTTGGCGGCCGGCTGCCTTGCCGCCTTCATTTTGGCAATCGGCTCGCATCCGTTCGGTTTGCTGCCGAGTCGCAGGGTCTGGGACCGCTGGTCGACGCGGTACTCGTATCGTGCGCTGGGCGACGCCGTGCTCGACGCCAAGCTGCGGAGCGACGCCATGGTGCTCTGCCAGGGGCTGCCCGCCATGGATTTGTATGTCGAGCGACAATGGACCCCGCTGGAAGCAGTTCCCTTTGACCGCTGGCTCCCGCGCGTCGCCCCAGATCGCGAATGCTTTTTGGCGGTGGATTTTTGGGGTGCCTATGGGGAGAACCATCAGCTTGCCTTAGCCTCCCTTCGCGAACATTTACACTGCTTTGAACCGATCGCCGTGGTGCCGAACGACATCAACCTCGCGACCCTGCTGGATTATCTGCCGCCCGCCGCGGTCGCCCGACATCTCGCAAACCCTTGGCCCGATCCGCAGGTCGCCGACCGGCGCGGCCGCCGGGTCGTGTTTCCCGCGCGACTCGACGAACCGTTTGCCGAAGTGATCGTTCTCTACCGGATCGACCGCGAGTGCGTGGGCCGGCTACTTGACAAAATGCGTCCAAGTGCGCTAAAGTGACGGTGCGTGGAACACCTGGCCCAAGGAGGGATCCGGGCATGCCCGAATTCCACCCCTATCTTCCTATGGAAATCGCGTCGTTCAACACGGCGCGGCCGCCTGACCACACCTGCCCACCTTCGAGCAGGCGGCTGTAAGGAAACGTACATGAGCGAGCAACGCAATCGACCCCCGCTTTCCGAATTCTTGATCGACCCGGCACCCGTCTACCATCCGGCCACGCCCGATTCGCGCGGCGAAAAGCTGGCGGCCCGCATCGCCCGCGTCGTCACTCGCCGTACCGCGGGCTCGGTGCAGAACCTGCGCGTGGAAGTGCGGCGCGACGGAGTGTTTCTCGACGGCCAATGTCCGAGCTACTACGCCAAGCAGCTCGCGCAACAGGCCGCGATGACTCTGGCCGACGACAAGCCGCTTACGAATCGCATCGAAGTGGTCTAAGGCGGCCCGCCGGTCTCGCTTGCGGAGCAAGCGGGCTACGGCCCGTGCGGTTCCGCTTGCGGAGCAAGCGGGCTACGTTACGCCACTTCGTCCAAGAACCGGTTCAAGGCCGCGTCGAGCTTGTCGGGCGTCTCGTAGGTGCCGGCCGCAATCTGGGCGCGGATCGAGTCGACGCGGTTTTGTCGGATGTCCGGAACCTGGTTGGCCAGGTCGACCAGGCGGCCGGCGTCGGAAATCTGCAACTCGTCTTGGGCGGGCTGCAATGAGCCTGCCGGATCGGACGACGCGGGCCGAACGTGCGGCGAGCTGATCGCTTGCGGACCGTGTAACTGCGCAGGACCGTAAATTTGCATGGTTCTCCTCCCAGGCTAGATCCTAGCCGGACAATGCGAACGAAGTAAACGCCGCGGCTTTAGCTCGGCTGTTCCTGCGGCCTGCCCGAAACGGGCGTCGATTTGTCTTGGCCGACCGAACCTCTTTGAGCTAACACGCTCCGCAGACCGTCAACCTCCGTTCAAGCCAGTATACTTCAATCTCACCGGCGCCGCTGTCCATGTCTTGGGAGTCGACCTCGCGGGCACGGAAACTCTGTGCCCGTCTCATCGACTCGCCGACCGGCGATGATTGAACCAATCCCTCACGCTTGGTCTTGTGCCGTAAACCAATACCGTAAACAAGTGTGTCGCCTTTGCCGACGCGGCAAACGCTGTCGTTGCGGCACAGCCGAGGCGGCCGTGCCACACCAACGTCATCACGCCACACCCGTCGGCCGCGGCGTGATTCCCAAACGCCACCAAGGTTGCCCCGACACAACGCATCCGCACGACCGGGGCGGCCGTGCCACACTAACCCGAAGCGCCAGCGAGGACGAACGACGAGCTTGCCTCGCTTGCGCGTCGGGTTAGTGTTTGAACAACCCTGCTGACATTGCTCGATACGCGGGCCGGCCAGCGGCGGTTCGGTGACGCCGGAAAAAAACGTGGACGTGATTATAGGGGGGCGTGGAAATCTGGACAACACGACTTATTCCGCGGCGTCTGGGGTAATTCGCCCGCGGGGCAGCCAGTGGCAGAGCAAAACGCCGCCAAAATAGAGAACGGTGAGCGGGATGGCCATGAAGAAGATCGTGTAGGGATCGGCGGGCGTAAGGATGGCGGAAAGCACGAAGATCACCAGGATGGCGATCCGCCACCGCTGCATATAGGCTTGCACGTTGAAGATGCCCAGCCGTTCCAAGAACAGCATCACCAGCGGAAGCTGGAAGCTGATGCCGAAGCCCAGCGGCAGAAAGATCACAAACCCCATCCACTCGCTGATGCGCGGGTCGATCTTGAAGCCCAGCGCGCCGCTGATGCCGAACAGAAAACCGAGCACGGGCTGGAACACGAACAGGTAGGCCATCCCCGCGCCCAGCAGAAACAACCCGATGCTGAACGGCAGAAAGACGTGGATATACTTCTTCTCGTGCGGATAAAGCCCGGCCGCCACGAAGGCCCAGATCTGATAAAACACCCAGGGACTGGAAAGGACGATGCCGAACACGCAGGCCGCCTTGAACCAGATCATGAAGCCTTCCTGGACGCTCAGCACCGTGGGGCTGATCCGCTCATCCTCCGCGACCGGATGCCAGAAGAACGCCGGCACCAGGTCCTTCGGCTCGACGACGGCGTCCGGCCCGTGCGGTTTGGGCGCCAGCTTTTTTACTCGCGGGTCGCTGTCGCCCAGCGCGATGAGCAGTTGGACCGGATCGAGGTAGCGGATTTCGAACAGGTACTGCCGGTCTCTCACCAGGTGCTCGACCTGCTTGATTGTGTAAGGGACCGGCAGTCCGGCCTCGGTCCGCTCTTTGTGCCACTCGGCGTAGGTCTTGGTGGCCTCGGTCAGGTAAAAGTCGCCCAGGGCGGCGACCAAGGGATCTTCGATCAGCTTGACGATGTAGTCGCCGAAATACAGCCCGATGCCGACGCCGATGGCCAGGCCCAGCACCGCCTTCACCAGGCACGCGCGCAGGTCTTCGAGGTGTTCCCCGAAGGTCATGGTGGTGTCTTTGAAGTAGTCCTCGTCGCGCTTGAGCATCGCAGAGGTGAAAACGTGGTGGGGCGGGCTGCCGGCGGGCAAACCTCGATCTTAACCGGCCTAGTCAGGGGCGGCAACCGAAGGCGGCGCGGGTGGCGCCGGTTGAACGGCCCAAGTTGAGTCGCTCGACTTTGCGACACGAACGGGGCGAAGCGGACGTTGGAATAGGGGATCGCAGCCCGACGATGTAGAATTGAGGAATGCGAACTCCATGACCCGCCGACTAGCCATAAAAGGAAACGCCCATGACGACTGTCGCCCAGAAAATCCTGCTGCGAAGCGATCGGCAATTTCACGGGAAGTTGCCGCCGCGCCACATCGGACTTCTGCTGGCTGAATTGCCGCTGGCCGTTCGGCAAGCAACCTCGATGGCACTGCGGAGCTGCAGCACCGCGCGAGGGCCATGCCCGGCCTGGCTGGAACGTGCCGCGGATGTTCGTTTTGTCGGGCACGAAAGCAATGGCGAAACTTCGCTCTGGTTTGAGGCGCCACGGCTGGGAGACGCCGCCCCCGAAATCTATTCCCAGAAATCGCTGTTTCCAGAGTCCCGCCCCCTCGCGGATGACACGGGCTTCGACTTGCTCGCCGATGTGCTGGCCGACGTCGAGCGGCGCAACGCCGATAGTCCGAATTACGACCCTCCGCTGTTAAGGCGCATCGCCAATTCGCGGCGATTGTTTAAGCGAGGACCGTTCCGCGAATTTGATGTTTTGAGCCGCCGTTTCGGGCCCGATGCGCCGGCCCGCCTGTCGCCGGAGGTCGCTGAATCGGCCAGATGTTTGCTCGGCAGAACGCCGGCGCCGCAGCGGGTTCGGCTCGTTGGTCAACTGGACGGTCTCGTGGCCAGCACGCAGCAGTTTTCGCTGCTGCTCGACACAGGAGAAAAGGTGGTCGGCGTTTTCCCAGACGACCAGGCTGACTGCATGCGCCATCTCTGGCGTGCCCGAGTGCTCGTGCTCGGCACAGCCGTCTACCGGGCTTCGGAAAAACTGTTGCGAGTCGATGCCGAAGCCGTAAAGCCTGGCGAGAACGAGTCGACAATCTTCTCGCGAATGCCGACACCCTCGCATGCCAAGCTCGACATTTCCAAGTTGCACAAAGCGCAAGGTCCGCGCTCGGGGATGGCCGCAATTATGGGGCAATGGCCCGGCGATGAGACGGACGAAGAGGTTGCCGCCGCGCTGGAGCGACTTTCATGACTTTAGCCGACAATGAACTCATTGCCCTCGATACGAGTACCGTGGTTCATTGGGTGCGGCAGGACACGACTGGGAAGCGTATCTTGGCCCTGTACGGGCTCGACCAGCGGCAGGAGCGGCCGATCGTCCTCAACGGTAGTCGAAGGCGAAATACGTGGCCTTGCCAAGTGCTGGAAGTGGGGCGCCGCCAAGCTAACTCGCCTGGAAGAGATTCTCGCCGAGCTGGTCCGCGTCGACGCTGGACACCCAGACATCGTGCTCCAATATGCGAACCTCTATTTCGAAGATCAGCAGGGCGGGCACAACACCGGTGAAAACGACTTGTGGATCGCCGCGACGGCTAAAGCTACCGGTTCGGTGCTTCTCACGTGCGATGGCGATTTCGCGTGGATGTCGCCTCGCCTTCTGCGGGTTGAAATCGTCGTGCAAGGGAGCTGACACCTCGCCGCTGTCCAGCCTGAACGGGACACGCTGCCCAAGAGCCAGTAATCTTGGGCCGCTTCCCTGGCGCATGCACGATCCGCTCGTGATGAAGCTCGGCTTGTGGGCCGAGCTCGTCGAGGTCAGGGGAGCGGCGACGCTTTGCATACGAGTTGGTGGACGAAGCGGAGCTTGCTGACGATGGGCGCCACGAAAACTTCGGGCACCAGATCGACCAGCCCCACGCTGCGGTTCATCTCGTTCATGGCAATGCCGATCTGGTGGTAGTCGAGCAGCATCGTATCGAGCGAGGGCTGCGTGGCGCCGCTGCCGGGAAGACCTTGATTACGGGCACTGTCCAGCAGACAGACCATGTCGAGATAGGCGCCGAACGTCTCGGCAAAATCCTCCCAGGGATGCATCGCGGCGTAGGCACTCAGACAGCGCTCGGCCCAGTCGGCGGGCGCCCCGAACTGGTAATATCGCTCCAGGGCTTCGCCGTAGCCGGGCTGCTCGTGGTCGCCGAAGGCCGCCTTGAACTCGCCTTCGACGCGGCCGCGGACCAACCGCTCCCAATAATAATGACCGATTTCATGGCGAAAATGTCCGATCAGCGTGCGGTGCGCCTCGCCGAATTGCACGCGCAGCCGCTCGCGCTCGTCGTCGTCGGCCTCGCGGATGTTGATGGTGATGCGCCCCTGGCAATGCCCGGTGACGGCCTGCTGCGCCGCGCCGGGGCGCCGCGGATCCTCGGTGTCGGCCAGAAACTGAAACGTCAGCCGCGGCGGCCCGTCGGCAGCGTCGCGCGGCAGCCCCAGCAGGTCGAGGCCGTAGATCAGACGGCGCTTGGCGGCCTCCAGACGATACCAGCGGCCGCGGTTGCCCGGCACCGAAAGGTCGGGAATCATCTCGTTGTAACAGCAGCAATCGCACAAATGTTGGCGCGACGCGGCACCCGACCAAAGCACCGCGCGGTTGCACACCTGATGGCGGCGATAGTTGTCGCACTTGACCACTTGCGCCTGGCAGTCGTCATGGCAGCAGCGATAGAGGCCATCGGGGTCGAGCCGGATGGGCGACAGCCGGCGACATTGCGGGCAAAACGCCAGCTCCAAGCCGCAGTTCAAGCAGCGGTTGTTCTCGAAAAACAGCCGGTTGCCACAAGTACAACTATAAGTCCGCACGCCGCCTCCCTTGCTTTGCGCGATCGCTGTTGTTCGCGCGATCCCTTGTAGGGTGGGACCAGCGAGCTTGCCAGCGCCGGCCCACCCTACCATCCTCACCGCTTTACTGCGACATTTTCTAGCTCTTGCCTAAAAAAGAGGCAATCTCAGCGTGCCATCCGCTGCCAGACGGCGGCTCGTTCAGCACGGCCGCCGGGCCGTAAGTTGTTTGCCTCACGTATCTTGTGTGTCGTCGTGTAGCGGCAATCGTGTTGCCCGGAGCAACACGGTATGATGCTGGTACTGCAGTTGCAACGCCAACCGAACTTCGCCGACTTACTGCTGCGACGAATGGCAGCACGCCTAACCCCGCCCGCTAGTTCCACGTCCATGAAGTTCGACGACTATCTCACCGAGGGCTTCTATGATGAAATGTTTCAGGCCGATGGCCGGCCCCGCGCGACTTCAGCCGCCTTGTTCGAACGGCTCTCGACATTGTCAGACGGCGAGTTGCAGCGCCGGCAAAAAGCGGCCGACCTCACGCTGCTCGACATGGGCATCACCTTCAACGTTTACGGTCATGCCGACGGAACCGAAAAGGTCTGGCCGCTCGACTTAGTGCCGCGGATCGTCCCCGGCGACGAGTGGGACTTCATCGAGCGCGGCCTGAAACAGCGCATCCGAGCACTCAACCTGTTCATCGACGACGTCTATCACAAGCGGCAGATCCTCCGCGACGGCGTGGTGCCCGAAGAGCTGCTCACTTCCGCCAAGTGCCTCCTCGATGCCTGCACCGGGCTGTCGCCGCCCGGCGGCATCTGGTGCCATGTGACGGGCACCGACTTGGTGCGCGACGGCGACGGGCAAATGTATGTGCTCGAAGACAACCTGCGTTGTCCCTCCGGCGTGTCCTACGTGCTCGAAAATCGCGAGGTGATGAAGCGCACCATGCCGCTGGCCTTCGAGGGGCTGCGCATTTTGCCCGTCGAAGATTATCCGGAACGGCTGTTGGAAACGCTGCAGCACGTCGCTCCGCCTGGCATAGGCGGGCCGAACGTGGTCGTGCTCACGCCGGGCGTTTACAACGCGGCTTATTTCGAGCATTCCTTCCTGGCCCAGCAAATGGGCGTCGAGCTGGTCGAAGGCCGCGACCTGGTGGTGGCCGACGGCCATGTCTGCACGCGCACCACCAAAGGGCTGAAGCGCGTGGATGTGATCTATCGCCGCATCGACGACACCTTCCTCGATCCACGCACCTTCAAGGCCGACTCGGCACTGGGCATTCCGGGGCTGATGGATGTGTTCCGCGCCGGCCGCGTGGCCTTGGCCAATGCGCCGGGCACCGGCGTGGCCGACGACAAGGCCGTTTACGCCTTCGTGCCCCAGATCGTCCGCTATTATCTCGGCGAAGACATCCTTCTGCCCAACGTGCCCACCTACACCTGTTGGGATGCCAAGCAATGCTCGCACGTGCTGGCTCATCTCCAGGAACTGGTGATCAAGCCCACCAACGAATCGGGCGGATATGGCATCGTCATCGGACCGAGGGCCAGCCGGCAAGAGCTGGACGATTGTGCCGCTCGGATTCGGGCCAACCCCCGCAACTTCATCGCCCAGCCGATGCTCGCCCTGTCGCGCGTGCCGACGATCATTGGCGACCACCTCGAAGGCCGGCACGTCGATCTGCGGCCCTACATTCTTTACGGCAAAGACATCTACGTGTTGCCGGGCGGGCTGACCCGCGTGGCCCTCAAAAAAGGTTCGCTGGTCGTCAACTCGTCGCAAGGAGGCGGCAGCAAAGACACCTGGGTCTTGTCTGGCCTGCCGAACGGAATCCGCGAGCGGTGCGCCTCGCCGGCCGCGGCCCGAACGCCCACACGATCACCGCTTCGCCCCGAGCACACGCCATGCTGAGCCGCGTCGCCGATTCGGTCTACTGGATGACCGCCTACCTGGAGCGGGCCGACAACGTGGCCCGCTTCATCGATACCAATCTGAACCTGATGCTCGACCTGGGCGACGAGATCGGCGAGCAGTGGCAGCCGCTCATCGACACCACCGGCGACCACGAGCCGTTCGCCCACAAGTACGGCCCGGCAACTCGCGAAAGCGTGTTCCAGTTTCTGATCTTCGACCGCGAGAATTCCAACTCCATCTTGTCTTGCCTGGAAGCGGCGCGTGAAAACGCCCGCATGATCCGCGAGATCATCCCCTCGGTCATGTGGGAAGAGATCAACAAGTTTTATCTGCTGGTGCGGAACCAAAGCCGGCGGAACGATCTCGACGACGCCCGCCGCGTGCTCGATCAGGTGAAGCGATCGAGCCAGACGATTGTGGGCATCGCCGAATCGACGATGTCGCGGGGCGAGGCCTGGCATTTTGCCCGTGTGGGCCGGCTGCTGGAGCGGGCCGACAAAACCTCGCGCATTCTGGACGTGAAGTATTTTTTGCTGCTGCCGACGGCCGCCGAAGTGGGCACGCCGGTGGATGTCATCCAGTGGACCGCGCTGTTGAATTCGGCCAGCGCGCTGGAGATGTACCGCAAGGTGCGGGGCCGCATCACGCCGACCGCCGTGGCCGACTTTCTGATTCTCAACCGGCGCTTCCCGCGCTCCATGCACTTCTGCCTGATCGAAGCCGAGCTGTCGCTGCACGCCATCAGCGGCTCGGCGCTGGGCACGTTTCAGAACGACGCCGAGCAGCAGTTGGGCCGGCTGCGGTCCGAGTTTGACTTCGTCCGCGTGGAGGATATTGTGTATGAAGGCCTGCACGAATTCATCGATCGCTTTCAGCAGCGGCTGAATCTGGTCGGCCGGGCCATTTCCGACACCTTTTTCGCCACCCGGCCCATGCCGGGAATGGCCCTCCAAGAGGCGGCGCAATGACGTTCTGTCTGGGTATGAAAGTCGATGACGGGCTGGTCGGCATCGCCGATACGCGCGTCACGTCGGGTTCGGAGTGCATCACCGCCCGCAAGGTGACGGTGTTCGAGCACGGTCGCAGCTCGCTGTTCGTGATGACCTCGGGCCTGCGCTCGCTGCGCGACAAGATCGTGACCTACTTCGAAGAGGTGTTGGAGAAAGAAGACGCCAAGTTCGACCGGCTCTACAAGGCGGTCAACGCTTTGGCCGAGCAGGTGCGCCGCACCGCCGCCGAAGACAAACAGGCTTTGGAAGGAAGCCGCCTGACGTTCAACTTTCAGGCCCTCGTGGGCGGCCAACTCGAACACGACAAAGAGCACAAGCTTTATCTGCTTTATCCGCAGGCCAACTGGGTCGAGGTGGGGCCGGGCACGCCTTACTGCATCATCGGCGAGACCGGCTACGGCAAGCCGATTCTCGACCGCACGCTCAAATACTCCGACCGCATGCACTACGCGCTCAAGGTCGGTTGCCTGGCCTTCGATTCCACGCGGATCAGCGCCGCCAACGTCGACTTTCCCATCGACGTGGTGGTTTACAAGCGAGACAGCTTCGACCTGATCTGCCACCGCTATGAGAAACAGGACTTGGCGGAGATCTCCCACTGGTGGCAAGAGCGGCTGCGTGAATCGGTGCGTCTTCTGCCCAGCGACTGGGTAAACAAGGTGATCGACGACCCGGCCGCCGGCGAGCGCGACCGCACGATTCCGCTGAGTCCCGGCGCCACGGGGTAGGTTGCGCCGATTTCCCGCAGCCAGGTAAACCGGTTGTCCCGAAGCTTCTTTGAATGCAGCAAGCCGTTCTTGTCGTAGAGCAGCTTCATGGAGGGCACATCGTCAGTCCAATGGATGCGCCGGCACGACCTCGGCTTGAATCGTCGGTGCCGCGGCTACATTCGTTCGCACCACGCAAAGACCGGCCGAGCGATCGTAACAATCAGCCACAAATAAGTGCCGCCGCGGCCGACTTTGATATAGCGCCAGAGCTGCGGCGCCGCGCTAAAACCGGCCCACACCGCGAGCAGTGCGCACTGACCAAAGAACACGGAGGCCAGGCTCACGCCCATCGCGGTCGTTGGATAAACGCGCGCCGCCCAACTCAAGGCGATCCCTGCCGCAAGATGAGCGACGACGAGCGCGTGCAGCCGATTCATGGACGTGACTTTCTGCGACGGATCCGACGAGGTCGGCACAGAGGATTGGCATCCGCGTCCAATATAATGCGGGGCGCGCGGTTTGTGACCCTCGGCGGCATTCGGACAAGACTCACCCGTCGCGGCAGATTTGCATGGTCCGTTCCAAAGCTTTCCTCTCGCGACGAGTGAGGCGGTTTCGCCGCCGGGCGGATGGGGCAGCGGCCGGCGGCGGCGGCGCCTCAGGTCCGGCAAGGCTGCCAGCCGGTGGCAAGGCTGCCACGCTCGGCGCGGCCTTGGCCGACGAGGCAACTTGCCCCGCTGCGGCCGATTCGGCAAGACTGCCAACCGCCGGCAAGGTTGCCACACTCGGCGCCGCCTCGCGCCGCAACTCCACCTGAACCACGGCCTCGCCGGCAAGACTGCCAACCCCAGGCAAGGCTGCCACGCTTGGCGCGCTATCGCCCTCGGGCAGCGCTTCCCAATTCGCGGGCGAGGGGGCGACCCGCGGCAAACCAACGCCCCAGAACCACGTGCCGCTCTTGCCGTCTTTCGTGGGGCGAAGCCCAAGCTCGGCCGCCGCGCGGCGCACCGTCCGCTCCGCCAGGCCGCACTGCCGGGCTTCGTCCCAGAGCCGCTTGGCCTCGATCGGTCCGCGCGCCAGAACGTCGCGCAGCCACTCGCCGGCCTGCCGCCGTTCATGGCGATCGGCCGTGAGTGTGGCCACCACGTCGTCGGCCGCCGCCTGCCGGGCCGCCGCTTGCCAATCCAGCCGCTGGTCGGCCATGCGAAAGGCCAGATTCTCGGCCTGGCGGCCAAGCCGGTTCGCGGTACACACCGCCAGCCGCTCGTCGCCGGCATAAGAGTCGCGCGCCAGCAGCCACACCACCGGCGCCGCGGCCTGAAGCCCATCGAGCGCGCGGGCCTGCCCGCCGCGCACGCCCTTCTCCAGACGCCACACCACGACCAGGGCCATCCGCCGCCGCGCCGCCAAATCGGCCAATCGCCGGAAGAGCACGGCCAATTCGTCGGGCGGCAACCGCTGCGGGCCCAGCCAGCCGGCGAGATCGTCGAGCACCACGAGCGACGCGCCGCGCGTCTCGACCAGCGCGCCTTCGAGCGTGCAGAGCAGCAGCTCGGCGGGCGTCATCTCGTCGCCCGACTCGGCGTGGTCGTCCGACGGGGTGTGGCGATTGATGACCGCCAAACGCCCCTCGTCGGCGCCGGCGGCCAGCAGGCGCCGCTTGAGCGCCGAGTTTTCGTGACGGTCCGCCTGGGCGATCAAGACGGTGCCGGCGGGCGGCCCGCCCGTCGCACCCGGCCCCGCCGCGCCGGGCCACGTCGCCCCGCTCGAAACGTGCGCGGCCAGCTCCGCCGCGAACATGCTTTTGCCGCTCATCGACGCACCGGCCACGATGGTCACATGGCCCAGGGGAATTCTGTCGGGCCAGAGCCAACTGATCTCGGCGCCCTCCATCTGGTCGAGCCTCGCCACCTCCCCTGGGGTCTGGGCCCGGCGCGCGTGGAATTGTTCATCGTCAAGAACGTCATCGTCAAGAACATTGGAATCGGGCAACATGAACGTGTCTCCATAGATAGAATAATGAACAATATCTATCTGTCTATCAGTATACGGTACGTGCGAATACGTGTCAATAGCCATGACGTGTGTTTTTGTCCAAACCGGGCCGACGTGCGTTGTCGAGTTAGAGGGCGACGTCGAAACGTCCGGGGCGAAGCTCGCTGCACCGCTCGAACTGGTGGCGCGGTTCGACAACTTTCTGCGCTGGGAACCGATTGCGCCCAAGTCGGCCGCGGAACTGGCCAAAGTCGCCGCAAGGCTCTGCCGCCTCCTGCGCGATGAAGTCGCCGAGCAATTGGCCGAGAAAAGTCCGTCACTCACCGCACTGGCAACCGATTGGCGCAAGCTGCTCTTTCCGGAAGCCAACGATCAGCAGTTCGCCGACGGCTATGCCCAGGCCGTCACCTTTGGCTTGCTCATGGCCCGCTCGAGCAACATCCGGCTGGCCACCGGGCTGGACCAGGTCGGCAAGCAACTCGGCAAGACCAATTCGCTCGTCGGCGCCGCGTTGCGGCTGCTCACCGACGAGGTCGGTAACGAGGCGACTTTGAAGACGTCGCTCGGCACCCTGGTCCGCGTGCTCGACGCCGTAAATTGGCAAACCATCAGCAAAGGGAATCTCGATGCCTGGCTCTACTTCTATGAAGATTTTCTGGAGGTTTACGACAACGCGCTTCGTAAGCTGACCGGCTCGTATTACACGCCGCCTGAAGTCGTCGGGCCGATGATCCGCCTGGTCGATGATGTGCTGCGCCGGCACTTCGGCCGCAGCGCCGGTCTGGCGTCGCCGGAAGTAACGCTGGCCGATCCCGCCGTGGGAACCGGCACGTTCATTCTGGGCGTGCTGCGCCGCATCGCGGCCGATGTGGAGGCCGACCAGGGCGCGGGCGCGGTGCCGCAGGCCATCGAAGCGGCGATCGGCCGTTTGATCGCCTTCGAGATTCAGCTCGGTCCCTTCGCGGTCGCTCAGCTCCGCATCTTCGCCGAGTTGATCGAGTTGATCGGCAACCCCCCGCGGGCCGTCCCGCGAATGTTCGTGACCGACACGCTCGGCAATCCGTTCGCGGCCGTCGAGGAGCTAGGGTCGCTGTACCGCACGATTTCCGAGTCGCGGCTGCAAGCGAACGAAATCAAGAGCAAAGAACCGATCACGGTGGTCATCGGCAATCCGCCCTACAAGGAAAAAGCAAAAGGACGCGGCGGTTGGGTCGAAGAAGAACCGCTCTTGCAGTGGATGCCGCCGGCTGATTGGGGTGTCGGTGCGCATGCCAAGCACTTGCGCAATCTCTACGTCTATTTCTGGCGCTGGGCCACCTGGAAGGTTTTTGACCGCGACCCGCGGCACGACGCGGGCATTGTCTGCTTCATCACCGTCGCGGGCTTTTTGAATGGGCCGGGGTTCCAGAAGATGCGCGATTACCTGCGCCGCACGGCCGACCGTATCTGGGTGATCGACTGCTCGCCCGAAGGCCATCAGCCCGACGTGCCGACACGTATCTTTCAGGCGGTGCAACAACCCGTTTGCATCGTGTTGGCCGCACGATCGAAACGAAAGGCGACCGACAAGCCGGCCGTCATCAAGTACACCGTCTTGCCCGCCGGCAAGCGCGAGATTGCTCGGGCGACTGGCGAGCGCCGTTTTTGCCCGAAGCCACGGGCAAGTGGGCCAGTTACCCAGCGATCGGCAAGCTTTTCGCCTACAACGGTCCGATCGGCGTGCCCGCCAACCAGAACCACCGCTTCCACTAAAAAGCCTCCGGTATTAGCGGCCCGCAACGCCGCCGATTAAAGTCATCGCCGAACCTAGACGATGCCAATGAGGGCAAACTAGCCATGTGAGCGAGGCACGAATGGATGGGATGACGTTGCGCGACGGGATTTTCGCGCTCCGGACTCGTCGATTTGGCAGCGTCGGCGAGGTGCTAGTTCAGCGCATGGCCAAGCTCGGGAAAGCGAGGACCCAATTTCACGATCTTTACGATGGAGTCTTGAACCATCGTGTCGAAGTGAAATTCTCCGTGGTTCAGCGAAAGTCTAACATCCCAATCAGCGAAAACACGGTTTTGCAGGCGATCGAGGCCGCTACCAGCGAAAAGCGGATGGTTCAGTTCAAGGACTGGAAGTCCACCGAGTTTGACTGCAACATCCAGCAGGTCAAGCGGCGCGAATTCGAGATGCTCTATTATGGGCTGTTCTTCGCCGATTGTGTGATTGTTTTCCGAATTGCAACGGACGAAATCGGGCCTCAAATCCAGTACTCCGATTTTCAGCATAAAGGCAATATCGGCGAGGGGCAGTTCCATGTCAACCGCCGCACGTTGCAGTACCATCTCGACCACTACGCCTATCGGACGCTGCAATACGACTTCCTCCTCAGTCTTCTTACCGACTAAAACAGACTTGCTTGCATTCGCTCAGAGCACTGCTCAGAATCCGGTGTCAGCATCGGTTCTAGCTGCAAAGCTCCGACTTCTGGAAACGGGTTGCCGTTCTGCCAACCGAGGCGGCCGGTGGCCCTGAATCGCTCTAAGCGGCGAATGGCGATTTCGCAAAAAAGCGGATCGATGTCTGCGGTAAAGCATCGCCGGCCGTGAATTTCGCTCGCTAGGAGCGTAGTGCCGGAGTGTGCGAAGAAATCGACGACAACGTCACCCGGTGAAGAACTCGCGAGCAAAATCCGCTCAATTGCTCGCAACGGCTTTTGTGCGTAACATCCGGATACATTTTCTTCCATGCGGTAGAACACCTGCTGGATGTCGACCCATACGTTGCCGGGGCGGATGAACTCGGATTTCCCGCGTTCCAAGTTCTCCGTCGTCTTCCCATTAACTTCTTTGTAGTATCCTCTTAAAATCTTAGGTATATCTGTGTATTGAACGGCAAAAGCAGGGTTCCCTTTAGTGTAGTAGAGCAATTCTTGTCGAACCGCCATCCAATTCCGCTGCGTGCCGTATCCGCGTTGATTCCGCATCGTGATGAAGGAGCGTGCGGCGAGCTCGCGAACCTTGCGCATCATCACCATGAAGTCTGGCAACGGCTGAAAGCCGTTCTTCTGATCCGCCCCCAGCCAGATGTAGAAGGCCGCGTCAGCGGCCAAGTGTGCGACGCTGACTCGCACCCAGCTTTCGCACCACGCGACAAACTCAGATAACGCCCTCTCTTCGAAGGCAATGAGGTTGTATGGCGGATCGTGGATAGCCAGTCGTGCTCCGACCTCGCCCATGAGCGTTCTGATCTGATCGGCGTTCGTCGCATCAGTACAGGCTACACGGTGCTGCCGGACCGGATCGATCCATATGTCTCCAGGCGTCAACCGGCAATGCGGCAGTAGAAATCCGCGGATTTTTTCATCCACATCTAATCGCGGTAGCGGACTGTGTTCCATCGCTATGTTCTCGGATAAATTGATCGGAACGTGGTTGCGCTCGGCGGCGATACGTGCCAGATGCGCTGCCGTCATTTTAGAGCACGGTGCTCGCGCAGCAAACGGGCTTTCGCGCTGAGCGCGAAACCACGTCAACGTCGGCAAAGCTGCTGTGGCGCGGTTTGTCAAAGACCGGCGGCACACCTTTGGCGAGCGCTTTACCGACGCGAAAGCCAATCGCCCACCGGGGCCCCCACGACTTCGCGAGCGAGGGCCCCGGATGCCAAAGGACGGCGCGATTCCGGACGAAGCCGACTCCATGCCCAACGTGATGGAATACCACGAAGCCAGACGCCGCTTGCTCGTCGGCAGGGGTTTCGTCGAGAATGTGCCGCCCGCCGTGTGGAACTACGAGGTGTCGGGCAAGCGGGTGTTGACGCAGTGGTTCAGCTATCGTAAAAAGAACCGCGAGCGGCCGATCATGGGCGACCGGCGGCCGCCCTCGAAGCTCGGAGACATTCAACCCGATCGCTGGCTGGCCGAGTACACGACCGAACTGCTCAACGTGCTGCATGTTCTGGTGTTGCTCGTGGAAATGGAACCAGCCCAAGCGCAACATTTGGAGGCGATCTGTGCAGGACCAACCCTCGGGTTCCAACTATGAACCAGAACCGCCGCGGCTGTCGACGACCCCGGACGATTTCATCTGGGATCCGGAGAGGCAGGGTTGGTATGCCCCTGGCGAACCGTCACTTTGGGACGCGGAAGCGTGGTGCCGAGAATTTGAAGAGGCGCGCCGTCGGGGAGAATACTCGGGAGGCTTGATTTCCCGAGACGAGCTTTTGGCGGCCGGAGCACTCAACGTCCCACCCTCGGGGCGCAAATCGCTCAGCGCCGGCGTCAAGCGCGAGCACTTGCCCTTATTTCCGGACGATGACACGGCTCCCACGAAACAAGAGTCGACGCCTTGCGATCCCGACAGCGACTTATCCGAGGACGAAGCACCATAATTGCCATCGACCGGCTTTTATCGAAAACGTGCCGCCCGCAGTTTGGAACTACGAAGTCTCGGGCAAGCGCGTGTTTGACGCAGTGGTTTAGCTATCGTAAAAAGGACCGGGAGCGGCCGATCATGGGCGACCGGCGGCCGCCCTCGAAGCTCGGAGAGATACAACCCGACCACTGGCCGGCCGAATACACGACCGAACTGCTCAACGTGCTGCACGTTCTGGCGTTGCTGGTGGAAAAGGAACGCGACCAAGCGCAAAATTTGGAGGCGATCTGTGCAGGACCAACCCTCGACTTCCAACTATGAACCAGAACCGCCGCGGCTGCGGAGCATCCCGGATGATTTCATCTGGGATCCGGAGACTCAGGCTTGGTATGCCCCTGGCGAACCGAGCAATTGGGACCAAGCAGCCTCTAGCCGGGAGCTTCAGGAGACGATCCGGAGGGTCCGCGAGAAGTGTATAGCCGAGGGCACATGGGACAACGGCACGGTAATTCGCGTCGGGCCGCTTGGCGACGTTCCCCAGCGGATGCGCAAGTCGCTGCGCAACAAGCCCGGAAAACGGCTTCCGTTATTCGACGACGACGACATCGTTCCCACGAACGAAGAGCTGACGTCCAGCGATCCCGACGGCGATGAGCCGTCGGACGAACTTCCGTGATTGCCGCGAACTGGATCGGCAGGCTTCCGGAGATCGAGGCCGAGAGAGCGCGACACCCGGAAAAGAGCGATTCAGCTCAAAAGGCACCGGCCCCCCTGCTGAACGGTAGACGGCAAGAGATAAGAATTCCGTACGCCGATCGTTAAACGAGCTGCGTCCCAATTGATTGACGCAATTGATTGACGAGCTTTTTCGCAGCCAGCAACGAATCCAGGGCGAGCGTTGAGGGAACCGTCGTGTTGACGACCGCGCGACTGCCGCGGCGCTTTCGTCGCTTCATACCCATAGACTTCAGGACCTGGCCGACTTTGGCAGATGAAGCCTCGACACCCTGCTCCGAGAGCTTTGCCATCACATCGCGCGGGCGCACAGGCTCTCCTAGATGTAGGCTGCCGTCCATTTGCCTGAGTGATCGTAGTTACTCGACCCCTCAAAGCCAAATTCTTGCCAAATGAAGTCGAACATTGGCCTTAGCAGCGCCGCGCACGTCTGGGTGTCTTGAAGTGCCGACGCATCGAGATTAAGGATCGAGTCCGGGCGAATATCATCATCAAGGCAGACATCGCTTGCCACGCCAGCACTTGCCCATAAACAGTATCCCTTCACGTGTAGGAGCGAAACGGCGACATTCAGCGGCTCACCCGCAGCTACCTTTCCAATCAATTGGGCAAACTGTGACACCGCGTTAATGACGACCCTTTCAAACGTCGATGGCCCCATGTATCGCCCCTCGTTCAGAACGGCCGTCGATTTGTCGATTGCACGCCGCCAGGCTACCGCAGTTGCAGAGTCAAGGATGTTGTTGTTTGCCGCAACAATTGTTCCATCAGCGCGAAGCTCCGAGATAGCAAAGGTGGCTGGCGGCTCCCCATGGTCGCCACCGTATTTGGAACTTGCAACCGTTGACCTTGCCCGCGTTTTTGGGTTCCATCCGCCAACAAACGAGCCGGTTGGTGGCGGTGCCGACAAAGTGGCCAGGTTTTGGCTTGTCAATGCAAGCGGCACTGTAGGTGCGACGCAAATCGCAAGCACGCTGCTGCCGGGGCCGATGTCGTGGAACTTGCCCTCGCGAACCGACGTTTCAAATCGCGTGCGAATTGACTCGAATCGGTCTGCTTGCTGCGGCTGACCCGTTTCCGGTTTGATGCCAGCAATGATCGTTCGCAGGCCATTCTCCATGTCGCTCGAAAGTGTCTGTTGCGCCGCCTTGATTGTCTTCTTGTCACTTCCTTCCGCCAGCGAATACCGAATAGCCCATCGACGCTTCACGTCAAACATTTGGTCTTTTGGGCCACCGTAGAACTCATTCATAACTGCCAATACGCGCCCGAAGCCTTTAGACCGAACCGCATATCCAAGTTCAAACAACACGTTCGGATTTGAAATGAGTTGGGGCTCGGAAGTGTCTTGCGTGGCACCGACAAAGGTTAGATCAGGCAGGAAGACTTGGCAGCGGTCAATCTTGTCAAGAATCGTTTGTGGGATGTCGCACATCCCGCCGACGCCTTGTGTGTCGGAGTCGAGCGAAACGACGAAGCCGCCGGAATTGTCTTTCGTGATGCGCTCGCATGCTGCCGCAGCAGCATCGCGAATCAGGTAGCGGTTAACCCTTTCTGGTCGATCGGATTGCCAAGCGTAGAAGACTTCGACTTCCATTCGTTTTATCCACAGGTTTCGCACCAGCCGGCTATCGGCCGAGCAGGACTCGCAGGGCCGGCGCTTGCCGACGCTCAATCAAACGCCGGCCAAGCCGCCAGCGCCGCGGACGCGAGCATACGGCGCGCCCCGCCTACTCGCCTAACCCAGGGAAGACGCTAGGTTGCAAGCCGTTAAAGACGGCTGCCGCAATCGACGCGCCTCGCTGAACCACGTTTTCCGCCGCCTTCAAGTATCGGTCAACCTCTGGAAACATCGGCCTATCGGGTTTGATGAACCAAAAGTCACTTTGCTTTGGTTCAACGGGAAACGGATGACAAATTGCCGCTAACACCGCCGCGTTGTCACCGTCGCCAAAACTGCTTAGCATCCATGACGGAGGCACATAGACCGTTGGGCTTCCGACAAAGCACATATCAAAACATTCGATGCGAACCCTTGCAATCGCCGATCCTTTACGATGCTCGGCGATATGTCGTTGGTCGCTCAGCAGATCATCGTTGAACGCTTTCACGATCGGCTTGAACTGTTTGTCAAACTCTTTGCGCCAGTCCCGCTCTTTTTCCGACAACGTCGCCAACCACTGCTTTACCTCTTTCCGGTTTTCATCGAAACCGTAGCGAAACCTAGTGATTTGTACCGCGCTGTACGCACACGAAAGAGCGTTATTCAGCTCCCGCCAAATATGATCCTGCCAAGGGTGATGAATGATCGTCCCGGACGCAGCAATCGCAAACAAATGTGAGGGAGCCCCAGGGCGTTGCAGCGGCGGCACAAGGCAGCTTGCCATCGCGCGGTAACTTCGCCGCGCATCCTCAAGTTTTTGACTCATAACGCACCATACCGCAGACGCATCAACAACCGGAAGGTTCACGCGCAAGCAACCCAACGCCGATGAAGTCGTTTATTGCTGATTCCCCTTGGATTCTTCAACCGCCCGGTGAAGCATTTCGGCAAACAAGCCGAGCGGACATGCGAAGACGACGCGGCTATCCTGAAACCATGAACTCTGTACCGCGATAATGTCGTATCGCGTTCCCCCATTCTGGTCTTTATAGAACGCGAAAACAGGGCCACCACTCATCCCTTCAACGCTCTTGAATTCGTCGGCGCCTGATCGTACCCGACCGATAAACCAACTATCATCGTGCGGACAACCCGGAACGTCGGCAGCGCTTATTCGATGGACGCCGATAGCGGCCGGACGCAGCCCCCAGGACGGCTTCTGCGTCATCTTCTCGGCACCATGCTTTGGGAAGCCGATGACCTTGTACTCGAAATAGCGGCGTTCCGGCCTGTCGAGCCACATCTCTCGCGTCACAACCCTGATTCCATTACGGGCGAGCCCGCTGCATATAAGGTCGCTCAATGGCAGCAACGCGAAATCAAGATGTGGATTCTTGCGGTAGACCATAATTGCGTCACCGGCATCGTAGGGGCATGGGAGCACTTCCTTAAACGAAGCGTTGCTTCCGAAACAATCCATGAAGCCTTTTCCATACGCCGTGACATTCGGCTTGTTCAAACAATCGCGCTCAAAGTCTCGGATACAGTGGCCGGCCGTCACCCAGAAATTCTGCGCGTGAATCCGAATCAAAAACCCCGACGACCACGCGAACCCTTCTGCCTTGATGCTGCCATCGTCCTCTAGCAATACGGTATTCGCCACGAATGCAACCACGTGATTACTTAACTCACGCACAAAATCCGCTCTCAGATCATCCTCAGCGACGCTTGCCATACCGTTTTCTCCTAATCGTCCTGTCTCGGTTCAGCGTGATCTGGAAGAATCGTCCGATCGAGTTAGCGAGTAACAGTAGGGGACAGGATCACCTTGGTTGCATTGTACAAAGATCGGGAAGGGAAGCTACGGGTTCCTCTTCTCTGTTCGGGCGTGTGGGCAAGGTCGGCACGGGGATGTTCAACCGCTGGCACAGGTCGTGGGCCGCGTCGTAGGGGGTCTGACCGGTGGCGATCGTCCAAAGATCCAGGGCGTTCCCCGATCGTCCGCACTTGAAGCAATGGAAGGTCTGTTGGTCGAGGTTGGAAGTCCTTGGCGACGAACTGGGGGCCGTTGTCGGTGATGATGCGTGGTGTGGCGCCGGGGTGCGCCTCGCGGGCACATTGCAGGATGATTTCCACGTCGGATTCCTCCATTTTCTCGCGGATTTCCCAATGAACGATGAAGCGGCTGCAACCGTCCAGGACGGAGCAGAGGAAGTAAAACGTGCCGGCGATGTTGAGGTAGCTGACATCGACATGCCAGTGTTCGTGAGGTTTCGGCATTTTGCGTGCGGCGGTGGTTTCAACTCTGTCGATCGTGACGATTCCACGAGGACGTTAATGTCCCGTCGCCACGATTAGTCATCCATTGAGCGCGTTCAATAAGCTGGCGGCGTAATCTCCCACGTCCTGCAGCACTTCGGCCCTCGGGCGGTTCGCAGCCGTGGCGATGCGGCGGACGATGGCGGAGCCGACGATCAGGCCATCGGCCACCGGGGCCAACAGCCGCACATGCTCCGGCTGGCTGATGCCAAAACCGATGCAGATCGGTGTCTCGGTCTGCTCGCGGAGCCAGCCCACGTTGTCCAAAAGCTGCCGCGGCAGGGCGGTACGCTCGCCGGTGATGCCGGTTACCGAAACGTAATAGAGAAAGCCGGTCGAACTCTCGGCGATCCGCAAGGCGCGGTCGCGCGGCGTCGTCGGCGTGACAAGCTGAATCAGGCTGAAATCGGCCGCGCGACAGATAGCGGCCAACTCGGCCGACTCTTCCACGAGCAAGTCCGGCACAATCGCCCCCGCCACGCCCGCCCGCTTCGCCTCATCGACATAGCGGGCCAAACCGTGGCGGAGAACAATCGCATAGCTGACCATCGTCACCAGCGGCGCCGTGACCTGCGGCGTCACTCCGGAGAGCATCTGCAGGATCTCGGCCAGTTTCACGTGCCGGGCCAGCGCCCGCGTGTAGGAAGCCTGGATCACCGGCCCGTCGGCGATGGGATCGCTGTAGGGGATGCCGACCTCGCAGAGCTGGGCACCGCGGCCTGCCAGTTCGGCCAGCACGTCGGCCGTGAACGGCAAATCGGGATCGCCCGCCGTCACGAAGGGCATCAGCGCCTTTTGCCCCTCGGCCCGCAGGCGACGGAAAAGTTGGTCAACGGCCGACACGTGATTCACCCAATGTTCTGTCCCCGTAACCTCGCCACCTCGAAGGCATCCTTGTCGCCGCGGCCCGAAAGACAAACGACCACGATCTTGTCCGGTCCAAGCTGTCGGGCAATCTCCATCGCCTTGGCCACCGCGTGCGAGCTTTCCAGGGCCGGCAAGATGCCTTCGTTGCGGGCCACCAGGTCGAAGGCCGTCAAAGCGTCGGCGTCGCCGCAATAATCGTAGCGCACGCGGCCGGTGTCTTTCCAGTAGCTGTGCTCCGGGCCGACGCCGGGATAATCGAGACCCGCCGAGATCGAATGCACGTCGCAGGTTTGGCCGTCTTCGTCTTGCATCACATAGCTGTAGCTGCCGTGCAACACGCCGGGCGCGCCAAAGGAAAGCGGCGATGCGTGGTCGCCCGGCCGCGGCGAGCGTCCGCCGGCCTCGACGCCGACCAGCTCCACTCCCTCCAACTCGATAAACGGATAGAACATGCCGGCCGCGTTGCTGCCGCCGCCCACGCAGGCCACCACCACGTCGGGCAACCGTCCCAGCTTCCGCCGCGACTGGTCGACCGTTTCGCGGCCGATCACCGATTGAAAATCGCGGACGATCATGGGAAAGGGGTGCGGGCCGACCACCGAGCCGAGAATGTAGTGCGTGTTTTCGACCGAGCTCATCCAGTCGCGCATCGCCTCGTTGATGGCGTCGCGGAGAGTGCGCGAGCCGCTGGTCACGGGCCGCACGTCGGCCCCCATCATCCGCATGTTGAACACGTTGAGCTTCTGCCGGCGAATGTCTTCTTCGCCCATGTAGACGACGCACTCCAATCCGAAATGGGCGCAAGCCGTCGCCGTGGCCACGCCGTGCTGTCCGGCGCCGGTCTCGGCGATCACGCGCGGCTTTTTCATCCGCAACGTCAGCAGGGCCTGGCCGAGCGTGTTGTTGATCTTATGAGCGCCGGTATGGTTCAGGTCTTCACGCTTAAAATAGATTTGCGCCCCGCCGCAGTGCCGGCTGAGCCGCTCGGCATGGTAGAGGGGCGACGGCCGGCCGACGTAGTCGCGATAAAGCTGGTCGAGCTCGGCCTGAAATGCCGGATCACGGCGGGCTTCGTCGTAGGCCAGCACCAGCTCGTCGAGCGCGCGTGTCAAGGTTTCGGGCACATAGCGCCCTCCAAAGGCGCCAAACCGCCCGGCGGCATTCGGTACATGGCTGGTGACGGACATCGAGCTTGCTGGGGACTGAATCGTGGGGAACTTTTGATTGTTCATGCTGACGATGCCGGGGTCAAGCTCGCCGGCCAGCAGGGAACGGACTCCGTGCGGTTCCGGCGATTTGGCAATCGCTTGCCATGGCCAAACGCATTCGCGTGCTTGATTCCACCAACGTCACTCGAACGCGACCGCTTGCGCCGGACGGCCTGAGACGCGCGACGTTGGCCTCGCGGCTGCTGATCGGTTTTTGACAAACCGAACCGGCAATGCATTGAGCATAGGTTTTTCCGCGAGCAAAAGCGGTGGCTGGGGCAGAGCTCGGCCAGATAGCGGCCGGCGTCATTCAACGGCGTGGCGGCCAAGCGATGCCCCGGTTGGACGCACCGGGGCATCGCCTGGCCGCCGAGATGAGGCCGGTGAGCGACTTGACGTGCGACAGGCCCTCGTCGTCGAACGAAGAACCGGTCACATCGAGCAGCTCGAGCTGTTCGAGCCGTGTTCGACTTCACCACCCAGTTCACGCTGAAAGACAACAAGGGCAACTACGGCGCATGGTACGGTTTCGGAAACGGCCTCGGCGTGATGGGAGACACGACCGACGGGCCGGGGCCCCGTCCAGCGAGCAACGGGCGCAGGCAACGGGCCGGCTGCCGGACGACTGAGACGAAGAGCATGGCTCTATCTGCCATTCCCCAGCCAGCCCTTGCGGCGAAAATACCAGAGCATCGCCAGCACCGTCAGCGCCATGAGACCCAGGGCGTAGGGATAGCCATACGGCCAACTGAGTTCCGGCATGTTCCAGCGCGAACGGTCGGTATGAAAGTTCATGCCGTAAAGGCCGGTGATGAAGCCCAGGGGCATGAAGATCGTGGCGATGATGGTCAGCACTTTCATCACCTCGTTCATGCGGTTGCTGAGGCTCGATAGATAGAGATCGGTCAGGTCGGAGCAGAGTTCGCGGTAGGTCTCCACCAGGTCGATGATTTGCACGAGGTGGTCGTAGCAATCTCGCAAATGGACGCGCGTCTCTTCATCGACGAACGGCGAGGGGTCGCGGACCAGCGAGTTGACCGCTTCGCGCAGCGGCCAGACAATCCGCCGCAAGCTGCGCAAATCGTGCTTGGCGGAGTGAATCTCCGCGACGGCGCGGCGGCTGGGCCTGGCAATCACCCGGTCTTCCAGCCGGTCGAGCCGTTCGGCATAGGACTCGACGATCGGAAAATAGGAATCGACCACCGCGTCGAGCAGGCTGTAGGCCAGGTAACCGGGCCCGGCCTCGCGCAACCGTCCGCCGCCGCGCAGCCGTTCGCGGACCGCCTCGAAGCAGTCGCCCGGATCTTCAATAAACGTCAGCACGAACTTGTCGCCGACGAACATGCTGAGTTGTTCCGTCTCCAGGCCCTCGTTGAGCTGCGCCATGCGGGCCACGATGAACAGCCGCTGGTCGTATTGGTCCACTTTGGCCCGCTGGTGCAGATGCACCACGTCTTCCAGCGCCAAGGGGTGCAGCTTGAAGATTTGCCCCAGCCGCGTGATCGTGTCGGCATCGCCGACGCCGGCGACGTTCAGCCACACCACCGGCCACGCTTCCAGCAGTTCGACCACTTCCTCCGGCTGTTGCAGTTGCTTCTCAATGAAATCATCGCCATGATAAGCGACGGCGTGCAACACCGGCGCCCGCGCGTCGGCAGGGATGTGCAAGGCGCCAGGGGGCATGCCGGGCACGAAGCCCAAGCGGGCGCGCGGCGAGTGAAACGAAGCTTTCTGCGATGGGTTCATGGCGAGCAAGCGGTGAAGCCCCAACATGACGAGTCTACGCCGGCAAAAAGGCGCCGGCCAGTGAGCGTGCGGCAACCGCAGGGGGTTTCGGGCGCCGGGCATCAGAGGCTTTGCCGCCTGGCGCCTGACGCCGCCTGTCAGGGCACCCCCTAATATAGGGTTTGTCGGCGGGGAGCGGAGTGAGAAACTATACTTCACGCGGCCGAGAATGAGACGTTTTGCCGTGAGGAAAAGCGGTGGCTGGGGCAGAGCTTGGCCTGATAGCGGCTGGCGCCGTCAACAGCGTGACGGCCAAGCGATGCCCAGGTGCGTCCAACCGGGGCATCGCCTGGCCGCCGAGATGAACGGAGTGCCAGCCTCCACCTGGCCAGGCTCTGCCCCAGCCACCGCCGAGGTCTCATTCTCGGCCGCGTGATGTATACAATTACGGAAGACGGCACCAGCAGGCGGTTGCTGTGCGACGGGTCAGTGCCGTGGGCGAGGAGGGGATTGATGTTCAACCAGACAATTGGGCGGCCGATGGAGATCCTGCTCGTCGAAGACGGGCTGGTCGATGCCAGCGTGACCATCGGCGCCTTGAAGAAGGGCCAGATTCAGCACCGCATGACGCTGATTCGTGACGGCGCGGAAGCGATGGAGTTTTTGCGTCAGGACGGCAAGTTTGCCCGTGCTCCGCGTCCCGACCTGATTCTGCTCGACCTGGGATTGCCGAAAAAAGACGGCCGCCAGGTGTTGCAAGAAGTCAAGGCCGATGAAACGCTGAGCGGCATTCCCGTGGTGATCATGACCAGTTCGGACGACGAAGAGGACCGCATCCAGAGCGAACTGCTGGGGGTGGACGCCTTCGTCACCAAGCCGGTCGACTTCGAGAAGTTCTTGACGGTCGTTCGGCAGCTCAAGCGATATCTGCACGCCGATTTGATCCTGCCGGCACTGTAAGGTAGCAGACCCATGCCGAGCGAACGAGAGAAGATGCTGGGGGGCGAGTTGTACGATCCGCTGTGTCCGGAATTGGTTCGACTTCGCGAGCAAGCCAGGGATTTCTGCCACGAGTTGAATTTCAGCCGCGAGTGCGAGCGGGAGAACCGCCGCCGCATCTTAAGGGCCTTGCTGGGCGGGGGAGGCGAGAGTGCCTGGATCCAGCCGCCGTTCTATTGCGACTACGGGTCGAACATCTTTCTCGGCGAGCGGGTGTTTTTCAACTTCAACTGCGTCGTGCTCGATGTCTGCCGGGTGACGATCGGCGACTTCACCATGTTCGGGCCGGCGGTGCAAATCTATGCGGCGACGCACCCCATGAACGCCCACCAACGGCGTAGCCGCGAGTTCGGCAAGCCGGTCCTGATCGGCGACGACGTCTGGGTTGGAGGCGGGGCGATGATCTGTCCGGGCGTGACGATCGGTTCCCGGTCGGTGATCGGCGCGGGCAGCGTGGTCACGCGCGACATCGGCGAGGCGGTGTTCGCGGCCGGCAACCCTTGCCGCGTGATTCGAGAGATTACGCAAGAGTAGGTGCAATCCCGCCTCACCGTGTGTCGTCCCGATCGTCATCGGCGGATGAACCGATCTGCCGGCGAAGGGCTGCCCGGTTCTCGGCCGCCGCGGTGAGCTGCGGGTCGAGCTGCAAGGCACGGTCGTAGTCGGCCAGGGCCGCATCGGGACGATCGAGGGCCGCGTAGGTCAATGCCCGATTGTAGAAGCACTCGGCGTGGGTGGGGGCCAAGGCCACGCACACGCAGAACGCATTCAGCGCTTCGGGATAGAGAGCGAGCCGATAGGCGCAGCGGCCGCGGTAATAATTGGCCCAGAAGTCCTGAGGCCGCTCCGTCACCGCGCGGCGAAACTCGGCCAGCGCCCCGCGCTCGTCATTCGCGCGCAGCAGAACGCGACCCAGGGCGTTGTGTTCGGGCGCCGCGGGCAGGGCCGGATGACTGCCGGTCGTAGTCGGTGCGGAGTTCGCACCGGCCCGGAGCCGCCGTGTACGGCGCAAAACTTCGTTGGGGCCAAGCGTGGCTTCGGCCTCATCGAGCAAGGCCAGCGCACGCCGGGTGCTTTCGGAATCGTCGGCGGCCAGGCGAGCTTCGATGTCGATCCAGAACAGGACCAGATCGAGCAGGTCGGCCTGTACCGAGGCCTGCGACACACCGGCGATCGTTTGCGAATCGCGATCGAGCAGCCGGTCCCGCACGGCCCAATATGACTGGCAGGTGCGTCCGGCCTCAATCAACCGCTCGCCGGCCAGCAGCGAACCGCCGTCCAAGAACCGCAGTCGTTCGACGAACTGATGGAGGTCGTCGAGCAGCTTTGCCCGCCGAGCGGCGTCGAGGCGCTCTCGCAACGTGCGCTTCAGCAGGGCGGCACCAGGGACTGGTTTCAAGGCGTCGAGCCCGCGCTGGAGACGGTCGATCGCCGCGTCGTACCCCTTGCGGTCGAGCCATTGCTGGCCGTCGACGAGCGCCAACTGCGACTGGTCGGTCCGCTGGCCGGCCCACAACCAGGCGACGGCGGCCAACGCGGCCAAGGCCGCCATTGAGCTGACAAGCCGCACCGCCGACTGCGGCCGCCGGCGACGCCATTTCCGCCAGCGTTCCGCAAGGCCGCGGTTGCGCACGCCGCGCAACGGCAGGTCGGCCAGATGCCGGCGCAAGTCATCGGCCAGGGACTGCGCGTCGGCATAGCGACCGTCGGGGTCCGGCGAGAGACATTTCGCCAGAACGTCGGCCAGGCCGCGGGTGACGTGCCGATTGACGTGTCGCAACCCATAGGGGCCTTCAGCCGGATGCGTCAGCGGGCCCTCGCCGGCGAGCATTTCGTCGAGAATCATGCCCAGCGCGTAGATGTCGGCCCGCGCATCGACCGCCCGCGGCACCGGCCGGCCGCCGCGCACGGCCTCCAGCGCCGACGCTTGTTCGGGCGGCATGTACTGTTGCGTGCCGCCCACCCACTCGGCCGCCGTCCGCCCCGGAACGATCGGCCCGCGGGCAAGATGAAAATCGAGCAGCATCGGCTGGCCGTCGCCGGCCAGCAGCAGGTTCGAGGGCTTGAGATCGAAGTGGACCAGACCGCGTTGGTGGGCGTAGTGCAAGGCCTCGGCCAGCGAAGCGCCGATCCAGCACACCGCTTGCACGTAAGTCGCCTGATTGAGGAAGTTGAGCACGGGACCGCCCACGGGCGCGCTCGGCGCCGCGATGTGGCAGCGGAGCAGGGCCTCGGCGATCGTCTTGCCGGAGCGATCGTCGATGCGGACCGGCTTCATCGCGGCGAGCACGGCCGCCAGGCTGGCGCCGCCCATGAACGGCATACAAAGCAGCCGCAGCCGGCGTTCGGGCAGGTCTTGCGCCAGATAGAGCGGCACGATGCCGGTGTGCTGCAAGCGCGCCAGCGACAGATGCTCGGAGACATCGAGCGCGGTCAGCTTGACGACCACCGCCCGATCGGAAAGCGATGGTTGCCTGGCCAGGAAAACGCGGCCTTGCGAGCCGCGGCCGATCTCGCGGAGCAACTCGAAGTCGCCGCAACATTCGCCCGGCCGCGGAAAATCGGGCGGGGGCAGCGGCGCTTCGAACAGGTCGTGACAAGCGAGCAGCACCTCCAGTTCGGCCCGCCATTGAGGAAACCGGGCCGCGATCTCTTCGAGGTCGACTTTCTCGTCCGCCTCGTGCCGCAGACAAAGCTCTTCGCTGATCAACCTCAGCACCGCTTGCGGCGACGACTTGAGCAAAGGATAACGCAACAGCAACTCTTCGACGCCGACACGCTGGCCCGTCCGCCAGGCCGCGCCCATCGCCAGGGCCGCCTCGCTGGCCAGCGCTTCCTCGGCAGAACGTGGCGCTCCCGGAGCTTCGCCTTCCGACGAGGGAGTTTCAGGGAGTGCTGTGTTGTCGGACATAGAACCCTGAACCCTAATACGCTGGGCCGGCGCTCTCAAGCTCGCTCGCTTCCACACTACACACGCTTGATCGCTCGCAGCGCCTCCGCTTCCGGCAATGTCTTGTAGTAGCCGTCGAGCGGATAGCAGCCTGACACAAGGCCGTTGCGGGGAGCCGTCGTGCAGTCGCTGAACGTGCGACACACTCGCTTGCGCTCCAGAATGCCGCGCTCGAGCACGTCGGCGGGTAATTCAGGATAGGCAAGCACCATTCGGCCAAGTCCGACGAAATCGATCCAGCCCGCTCGAACTACCGCCTGCGCCACGTGCGGCAGGTAGTCCTGCAAATAACTGTACCCGCTGCCGACCAGGGGCCAATCGGGAAACGCATCCTTGCACTGCCGGGCGACTTCGATCTGACGTGCCACACCGGCCAGCGGGTCTTCGGGAGGTTGATAACCGTCGCTGGGCGGAAAAATGGCGGGCCGCTGAATGTGCGGCGAATAGTACGGGCTGCCGCACGAGATGTTCACCAATGCCACGCCGAGCGCTTTGAGCTGGGCCAACAGCAGCAACGGCTCGGCCAGGTCGATTTCCAGCGGATTGCTGTGCGCCACTCCGAACCCAAATTGATACGGCAGCAACCCTCCATACTCCATCGGCCGACCGATTTCGCGGCTGGTGACGTAAGGCACCACGTCGAAGACGCTCAGCCGGACGCCGACGAGCAACCGCGGGTAACCGTCGCGCACCCGCTCGACGATGGTCCGCAACAGGCGGGTGCGGCCCTCGAAGTCGCCGCCAAAACGGCCGGGCCGGATTCGCGCACTGAGGAACTCGTGCAGCAGATAACCGTGGCAGGCCTTGACATCGACAAATTGAAAGCCGGCCTGTGAGGCAACACCGGCCGACTCGACGTAGCGGTCGATGAGCCGCTCAAGCTCGTCATCGGTCCAGACCAGCGAGCGATCGTCCGGGTCGATGCCGAACTTTTGGTCGAGCAACGGGTGATGAAAGGCGATGCGAGGTTCGAGTTGTCCGCTATGGGGCCGGCAAAAGCGGCCCGAGTGGGTGAGTTGCAGGCCAACAAGCAGGTCGTCGGTGTCGCCGTGGCGCTGGCGATGGGCGCGGCAAAGTTCATCCAGGAGCGCGGCCAGCCCGGCGAGGTTGGAGGCGGTGGCCAACGTCTGCCGCGGATTGGCCCTGCCCGCCGCGTCGACGGCCGCCGCTTCGCCGCCCCAAATCAGCTTGGCCCCGCTGATGCCGAAGTTTCGCCAGCGGCGCAAGGTGTGCCGGGAGGGCGATCCGTCGCGATGGGCGTCCCAGCCTTCCATCGGTTGAATGCACCAGCGATTGCCGACCCGCCGACCGCGAATCTCGACGGGTTCAGCCAGCGGCGAACCGGCCGCCGATGTAAGAACCGTTTCGTCCAGCGGCAGTTCCAGGCCGAGCCGCGCTAGACGGCCCCGCAACGCCGCGGGAGACTTGAACTGGGCGATTTTGGGGTACACGAGCGTTGACGAGCGAAGCGGGGAACCGTACCATCGGGTGTAGAGCGCCGATCATACCACGATTCGGCCTATCTCATCTCTCTCCCCGTGGAAAGGAGGACCGCTCGATGCCACTGTTCGAAGTGGAAACAGAGTCGCACATTATTATCACCTGGGCCCACGATCAAGACGCCGCCGCCGCCGTGGTTCACGACGCCTATCCCAGCGAACGGGTGCTGCGGCTGACCAAACGCCCCCGCGACACCTGGGTGATTTCCAAGAGTGCCCTGGGCATTGCCGGGCAAGTCGATGTTTGCCACACGGCACGCGACTGCCTCTCGAAGGCCGCCGGCGACAAAGTCCATGCCATTCGGCTTTACATGCACGAGACCGGTTCCGACCTGGAACGGGCGCGCAAAGTCATCGAATCGAACATGGTCATGGGCTGGTAGCTAGGGTGCCTTGTGCAGGCGTTGCGGCAGCGTGAACGAGTAGAGAATCGTCACGGTGCCCGCCGACAGCAGGCTCCACGGCGCCCAGTCGGAGGGCGTGAGTTCTCGTTTGGGGGCGGCAAGACCAAACATGCCGCGCTGTTCGCCGCGAGAAGGCATGGTGGCCTTCTCAATCACGAGGCATTCGGCCCCCAGCACGCAGCAATAAATCCCCAAGGCAAGAAACAAGGCGCGCCACATTTCCGGCTTCTCCGTTTTTAACAGCAACACTCGTGCGAACGTAGGGTGGGAGCGAGCGAGCTTGCGAGCGCCGGCCCACCATCGCCGCAATTTTGGATTTTCGATTTTGGATTTTGGATTCCGCCAATCGAAAATCC
>Ga0307372_10001826_pt1 | contig 36135 bp, 30 predicted proteins | sample OX1MG_FD_202533 | JGI IMG/M metagenome (GOLD analysis project Ga0307372, IMG submission 202533) | Soil microbial communities from Risofladan, Vaasa, Finland - OX-1 | ecosystem: Environmental > Terrestrial > Soil > Coastal area > Acid sulfate soil | place: Finland: Risofladan, Vaasa | collected...
TTTTCGTCAATTTGGCGACCTCGATCCGGCGCGACGCATGCAGAGCGGCGGCGCGCTGAAACGGCTTGATCAAGCCGTCCAGGCGGCCGCGGCTGCGCAGTTGCGCGAGGCCCTTGTCGAACAGCGCCGCGGCCGCCCGCGATCCCGGCGCGTACAGCGCCACGAGGTTCCAGAGCATGTGCTTGCCGCCCAGCATGCGGATCTTTAGCGCTTGCTGATGCGGATGCATCCGCTGGTAGCCCTCGATGGACGGCTGCCAGGCGAGGCCCGCGACGATGTGCCGCGCCTGCAGGTCCGCGAGCATGTCCGCATCCTTCGGGTAGACATGCATGACGATATTGGGGTGCAGGCTGTACAGCAGCCCCGCGTAGGTGTCGAGCTGAGCGATGCCGACCTCGCTGCCGACCGGCAATTTGCCGAGCGGCACATTGCCTGCGCCGCTCAGGCGCACCAGCACGAAGCCGGTACTCGCATAGGCCGCTGTCGCCTCGAGGTGGGGCGGCAGGCGCGGATTGCCCGCATCGACCGGGAAGCCCATGATCAGCCGGCACTCGGTTTGCGCCATTTTGGCGAAGCGGCCGAGCGGAAAGCCGTCGCCGCCCTTGCCGTAGCCGACAAACGGCACGAGCTTGACCGTGTACCCTTGCGTTTGCGCGACCGCACGAACGACGCGTACATCCATCGCCATCGTCGGATTTGCCCGATCGACGCAGACGCTCAGCGTCGCGGCGGCCGCGGCGCGGTGCATCAGCACCGCGCCGAGCAGACAGGCCGCTATATGCAGCTTGGACGTGGCGCTGCTAGAGCGCGAAGACATAGAGGTGGCCGCCTCGCGCTATCGACTTGACCGCAGGATCGTTGGCCATCTGGCCGCCCCAGATCGGACCCGCGCCGCCCCAGCCGGCCCAGACGGCGACATACTGCTTGCCGTCGACCATGTAGGTCGTCGGCACGCCGATGATGCCGGAGCTGAGCTGCGCGCTGCTCCACAACACCTTGCCGGTCTTGGCGTCGAACGCCATGAAGTGACCGTCGGTGCTGCCGCTGAACATCACGCCGCCGGCCGTCGCCAGCGTCGCGCCGGACCAGGGCAGGTGAGTTTCATGCTGCCAAACCTGCTTGCCGGTGTTCAGGTCGAGCGCCTGTACCGATCCCCAATTGTCGGTCGTCGGATCGTGCATGACCTCGAAGGTTTCATCGAGGAACGCGAGACCCGCCTTGTACGCGACGGGCGCGACGCCCTTGATGTCCATGCAGGCGTGCTGCGTCGGAATGTAGGCCATCTGCGTCTGCGGATCGATCGACATAGGCCACCAGTTCTTGCCGCCCAGGAAGCTCGGGCAGGTGAAGACCTGCTTGTCCACGGTCGGGCGCATCGCAGGGTCGGACTGCGGCACGCCATTCTTCATGCCGATGATCGAGGTCACATGCACGAACGGCTCGGCGTAGATCAGCTTGCCGTCGCGGCGATCGATCGCGTAAAACCAGCCGTTGCGGTCCGCGTGCACGAGCGCCTGGTACGCCTTGCCCCGGTAGGTGAGGTCCGTCATCACCGTTTCGTTGGCGCCGTCGTAGTCCCAGGTGTCGTTCGGCGTCCATTGATAATGCCATTTGATCTTGCCGGTGTCGGGGTTCAACGCCAGCACCGAGTCGGTGTACAGGTTATCGCCCGGACGCAGGGTCGCGAGCCACGGGCCGGGATTGCCCACGCCCCAAAACAGCGTATTGGTGGCGTGGTCATAGGTGCCGGTGATCCACGGGTTGCCGCCGCCCGTCTTGTAGGCGCCTTTCGGCCAGGTGTTGCCGCCGGGCGTCCCGGGTGCCGCCGTCGTATAGGTCTTCCATTCGACTTTGCCGGTTCTTGCGTTCATGCCGACGATGAAGCCGCGCGAGCCGTATTCGCCGCCGCCGTCGCCGATGATCACTTTGCCGTTGACCACGAGCGGGGCGCCGGAGATGAAATAGCCGACGCCCGGCGGCGCAAGCGCCGTATCCCACTTGACCTTGCCGGTCGCCGCATCGAGTGCGACGATGTGATTGCCGAGCGTGCCCATGTAGACCAGATCGCCGTACAGGGCGACGCCGCGGTTGACGACGTCGCAGCAGACCGTCTTCAGCGCCTTCGGGTTGAGCGGATAGTCGTATTCCCACAGCAGCTTGCCGTCGGTCGCGTCCATCGCGAGCAGGTGATCCATTGGCGTGGTGACGAACAGGTACTTTCCGTTGACCACCGGCGCCGCTTCATGACCCTGCGACAGACCGCTCTGATAGTCGAATGCGGGCTTCAGTCCGCCGACATTCGCGGCGTCGATCTGCTGGAAGGGCGCGTAGCCCGTGCTTTCGTAGTTGCGCCGGTACATGAGCCAGCCGTCGTCCTGCTGGGCGTTGATCAGCCGCTCGGTCGTGACCGCCCGGTACGCCGGCGCGGCGGCGATGCCGAGCAGCGGCGAGAGCGCCGCCGCGGCCAGTAAACCGCCGGCCAGCAGGCGCTTGGCGGCACCCCTTGCGAGATTCCTCTTGGTGTCCATCGAAAACTCCTTCCCAATTGTTGATATAGGCGTGCTTGCGGACGTTTATCGTCGGATACTTCCGGTTGATCGACCGCCCGCCGATCGACTTATCCCTACTTGCTCATCGAATCACCGGGCGCGGCCGCGCACAGCGTGGAACGAATCAAGAATCGCCTGCCGAGCGGCGCTTCCAGCGAAAAGCTCGCGCCGCGCCCCGCGACGACGTCGACGCTCCACTGCGTGTGTGCCCAGAGGCGGAATTGCTCGCGATCCATCCAGAATTCACAGCCGGCGATCTCGCCGACCTTGACATCCACGCCGCCCAGCTTGAATTCGCCGACGCGAAAGCACATCGGTGCGCTGCCGTCGCAGCAGCCGCCGGACAAATGAAACATCAGCGGACCGTGCGCCGCCTTGAGCTGCTCGATCAATTCGCGCGCGGCGTGCGAGACGCCGACGCGCCCGGCATCCCGCGCAACCGTTTCAGTCAAGTGCCTTCCCCAGAATCCCCGCGACCTTAGATCCGGGCGGGCGGATCGCGGCCGATCGCGATCCGCCCGCCGCCCTACAGCGGGCCCGGCGCTCTCCTAGAAGAACCCCAGCGCCTTCGTGCTATAGCTCACCAGCACATTCTTCGTTTGTTGGTAGTGATCGAGCATCATCTTGTGCGTCTCGCGGCCGATGCCGGATTTCTTGTAACCGCCGAACGCCGCGTGCGCCGGATACGCGTGGTAGCAATTGGTCCATACACGCCCCGCCTTGATGCCCCGGCCAAATCGGTAGGCGAGATTCAGGTCGCGAGTCCACACGCCGGAGCCCAGCCCGTACAAGGTGTCGTTGGCGATTTCCAGCGCCTGCTCGGGTGTGTCGAACGTGGTCACCGACACCACCGGACCGAAGATCTCCTCCTGGAACACCCGCATCTTGTTGTGGCCTTCTAACACCGTCGGTTTGATGTAATAGCCGCCGGCATTCTCCCCCGGCAGCTTGTTGGCGACTCCGCCGGTCAGCACCTTGGCGCCTTCCTTTTTGCCGATGTCGATGTAGGAGAGAATCTTTTCGAACTGGTCGTTGGATGCCTGCGCGCCGATTTGCGTGCTCATCTCGAACGGGTCGCCCTGGCGGATTTTCTCGACGCGCTTGAGCGCGCGCTCCATGAAGCGGGTATAGATCGACTTTTGCACCAGCGCGCGCGACGGACAGGTACAGACCTCGCCCTGATTCAGCGCGAACATCGCGAATCCCTCGAGCGCCTTGTCGACGAAATCGTCTTCGTCGCGAAGGACATCCTCGAAGAAGATGTTCGGCGACTTGCCGCCCAGTTCGAGCGTGACCGGGATGATGTTCTCCGATGCGTATTGCATGATCAATCGGCCGGTGGTGGTCTCGCCGGTAAAAGCGATTTTGGCGATGCGCGGGTTGGCCGCGAGCGGCTTGCCGGCCTCGAGTCCGAAGCCATTGACGATGTTCAGCACGCCCGGCGGCAGGATGTCTTGCACCAACTCGGCGAGGACCAGCAGCGACATCGGCGTCTGCTCGGCCGGCTTGATCACGACCGCATTGCCGGCGGCGATCGCCGGCGCGAGCTTCCAGGTCGCCATCAGGATCGGAAAGTTCCACGGTATGATCTGGCCGACCACGCCGAGCGGCTCGTGAAAGTGGTAGGCGACCGTATCTTCGTCGAGTTCGCCGAGCGAGCCTTCCTGCGCGCGCACGCAGCTCGCGAAGTAGCGAAAGTGATCGACCGCGAGCGGCAGGTCGGCGAGATTGGTCTCGCGAATCGGCTTGCCGTTGTCGTAGGTCTCGACGGCGGCGAGGAACGGCAAATACTGCTCCATGCGGTCGGCGATGCGGTTGAGCACGCGCGCGCGTTCGGCGACCGCCGTGCGGCCCCAAGCTGCGGCGGCCGCATGCGCGGCATCGACCGCAAGTTCGACGTCCTCGGCTTGCGAACGCGCGATTTTGCAGATGACGGCGCCGGTGGTCGGCGAGATGTTGTCGAAATAGCCGCCCTTGACGGGCGCGACCCATTTGCCGCCGATGAAGTTCTCATACCGGGCGCGCAACGGTATCTTGCGTTCGAGCGTTTTCAGATGCGCGGCAAACGAGGCGCTTTCGCGCATGGCGCCGGGGATTGCCGCAATGCCAGCCGGCCGTGGTTGGGCGGAACTCATAAGTTCTCTCCTGATATTTTGGTTGCAATGGGGGATTGCGATATTCGCGCACGCCCGCCTAGGGGGAGTAGCAAACATCGTGCCAGCGATGTCGGGCACCTCCGGAACGGCTGCGGTTCACAGCAAGGCGACATCGTCCGAGGTTTAGACCAGCCCCGGATGCGATCGTTGCGCGTGGGGCATGTCATTTCAGTGACAGATTTCGGCGGTACGCTTGACACAGTTGCTCCTTCGGAGTTTATAAGCACATCGACCACCCGGGGGGGCGCTGGATGCAAACGAGAATTGCCAACGATGCGCGGCGCCGGCGAGGGGCTTTATGAGCGATCCCGCCGCAGGCCCGCACGCCGAACTCGTCGTGCGCGTCGCGGACCACGGCTTCAGCGTCGAGTCGGCGCCGCCGCCGGTGGCGCCGATCGTCGATCTATCGTGGCGGCGGTGCTTGCACGATTTCAAGCTCGATCCGGCGCGCGAGTATCAACCGACGGTGCTGGATTCCGGCCGCTTGAAGGAACTGCACGCCGAGCACGACGAATTGGTGCAGATTGCGCGCGCCGAAATGGATTCTCTCTACGAGCAGATCTCCGGATCCGGGTATGCGCTGCTGCTCGCCGACACCGAAGGCGTGATTCTCTGCGAAAAAGTCGATCCGGCGCTGAAGAGAATGTTCGGTCAAGCCGGGCTGATCCTCGGCGCCGAATGGAGCGAACGGCGCGAGGGTACGAACGGCATCGGGACCTGCGCCGCCGAAGCGCGGCCGATCACGATTCACGAGGCAGATCATTTTCGCGCACGGCACGTCGCGCTTTCCTGCTCAGCGGCGCCGATCCACGATCCGAACGGCAAATTGCTCGCGGTGCTCGACGCCTCCTGCGTCAATGCCGGCGGTACGCGCGAATCGCAAATGCACACCGTGGCGCTCGTCAACACGTCGGCGCGATTGATCGAGAAATGCCTGTTCTTGCGCCGCCACCGCGGCGACGCGATGCTGCGCTTCCATCATCGGCCCGAATTCGTCGATTTGCTGCACGACGGCGCGATCGCGGTTGCTGCCGACGGCACGATCGTCGCCACCGACATGACCGGCCTCAGGTTGCTCGGTGCGCAGGATCGCAGGGATTTGATCGGCTGCTCGATCGCCGAGGTTTTCGACACGACTTTCGATGAGTTGTTGGCGACCTCCGGAGCGGGTCGGCGCGCGGTATGGGAGCTGCGCGACAATCGCTACGGTCGGCGCTATTACGCGAGCCTGGTCGGCGCGGGCGCGCAAGCCGGCAGGGCGCCGCCGCCGCCGATTGTGCCGCGCACCATCGTCCAGGTCGCGCGCGACGATTCCTGCGGAGCCATGACCTTGGCGGACCTGGCGGGCGAGGATCCGCAGATGCTGCGCAATCTGCGCAATGCGCGCCGCATCGCGGACAGCAGCGTTGCCGTCGTGATCTTCGGCCCAACCGGCTCGGGTAAAGAAGCGTTCGCCAAGGCGCTGCATCTGGCGAGCAGCCGCGCGAAGCAGCCGTTCGTCGCGGTCAATTGCGCGGCGATCCCCGAGACCTTGATCGAAAGCGAGCTTTTCGGCTATTCGCGAGGCGCGTTCACCGGCGCGAAGAAGGAGGGCATGCGCGGACGCATCGTGCAATCCTCGGGCGGAACGCTGTTCCTCGACGAGATCGGCGACATGCCGCTGATGGCGCAGACGCGCCTGCTGCGGGTCCTCGAGGAGATGGAGGTGACCCCGCTAGGCAGCGAGGCGCCGATCAAGGTGAATTTGCGCGTCATGTGCGCATCGCACCGGAATTTGCGCGAACTGATGAGCCGCGGCGAATTTCGCGAGGACCTGTATTATCGGCTGAACGGCATCTGCATGGAACTGCCGCCGCTCGCCTTGCGCGGCGACAAAGAGACGCTGATCTGCAAGTGCATCGCGCGGGAATCCGCCGGCAAGCAGATCGCGGCGATCGAGGAGATCGCGATGAAGAGGCTGCTCGCGTACCCCTGGCCCGGCAACATCCGCGAACTGCGCAATGCGATCCGCACCGCCATCGCGATCTGCGACCACAACGTCATCCGCTTCGCCGATTTGCCGCTCGACGTCCGCCGCCACGTTCCGGCGAGCTGCGGCGCGAGCGACGAGACGAGCCGCCGTGCCGGCAAAGTTCTGCCGATTTCGCTGCAAAGCGCCGAGCGTCAGGCATTGGTGCAGGTCATCGAGCTGCATCATTGGAACATGACCCTGGTCGCCGCGCACCTGAAAATCAGCCGCAATACGCTCTACCGGAAGATCAAGAGGCACGCGATCCCGATCGCGCGCGGCGCCGGCGCGGATTGAGCGGCGGCGCGAAATTAGCGGCACCCCGGTCCGCGCGGCGTTGCGCCGTTTTTCGAAGCCGCGGGCGTCGTCAGTAACGCAGATCCGCCTCGCCGTGACGCCTGCCGCCGCCGTCGCGGTCCCACCATCGGCCCCAGCAACAGCCGGACAACAAGACGATCGCGACGACCAGGCCGACGGCGGCGATTCGACCAGTGCGATTCATCATCGCTTGCCGATCAGAAACCCGACGATGATGCCCGCGGCGGCCGCGATTCCGACGGACTGCCAGGGCCGATCCCGGACATATTGGTCGCTCGCATGCAGCGTGTCCTTGATCTGGCGCTGGACCTGGTCGGTGCCGTCGGCCACAGCCCTTTTGGCCGTCGATAGTGCGTCGTCGATCTTGATTCGCAGACGGGCGATTTCGGGATCGGCCACGTGAGCAATCCGCCCCAGAAGATCCCGCACGTCCTCGGTCAGATCATTGGTCGCGTGGCCGCCCGCCGCACGACGTTTGAGTCTGACGCCGCCGTCAATCGCCCCGCTATTGTCGCTCATTGTCGATTGCATTGAATGATTACTCCATGATGAAGCGCGAAGGATGGCCGAAATGGCGGAGCTTTTCTGTGCGAAAGAGTACACAGCGGGCAGCCGCGCAAGCCGGCGCCACCGCGGCGGCGCACGCCGCCCTTTGGTGAAGATCTGCGCATGCGGTCCCGCCTGGGGGTAGCCGAGGGCGCGTATCGGTGCGCTCGGCGATCAGAACAGGCCGACGACTTTACCGTCGGCGTCCAGATCGATTTTTTCGGCAGATGGCACCTTCGGCAGGCCCGGCATGGTCATTACGTCGCCGCAGATCATGACGATGAATTCGGCGCCGGCGCAAAGGCGCACTTCGCGCACGTTGATGACGTGCCCGACGGGCGCCCCGCGCAACTTCGGATCGGTGGAGAAGGAATATTGCGTCTTGGCGATGCAGACGGGGTAATGGCCGTAGCCTTCCTCCTGCAGCCGGCGGATCCGGGCGTGCACCTTAGCATCGGCGGTCACCGTGCTCGCCCCGTAGATCTTGGTCGCGACCGCAGTCATCTTCTCCCACAGGGTCGCCTGGTCCGGGTACAGGAACGTGAAGCCCGCGGGCGTCGTCTTTATCATTTCGATCACGCTCCTTGCGAGTTCCTCGGCGCCCTTTGCGCCTTCCGCCCAGTGCCGCGCGACGACGACCGGCGCTTCGTGGCGGGCCATCTTTCGCTTCAGCAGCCCGATTTCGGCCGCTGTGTCGTGCGCGAAGTGGTTGATGGCGACGACGCAAGGCAAGCCGTAGTGATTGTGGACGTTGTCCACATGCCGTTCCAGGTTCGCAAGGCCGGCTTCGAGCGCCGGCAGATTTTCGCCGTCCAAATTCTTCGGATCCTCGCCTCCATGGTATTTCAGCGCCCGGATGGTCGCGACGAGAACCACGGCGTCGGGCCGCAGCCCGCTCTTGCGGCATTTGATGTCGATGAACTTCTCGGCGCCGAGGTCGGCTCCGAAACCCGCCTCGGTCACCACGTAGTCGGCGAGTTTGAGCGCGGTCTGCGTGGCGATCACCGAATTGCAGCCATGCGCAATGTTGGCGAACGGGCCGCCGTGGATCAACGCCGGATTGCCTTCGAGGGTCTGCACCAAGTTCGGCTTCAGCGCATCTTTCAGCAGTACGGTCATCGCTCCATGGGCCTTCAGGTCCCTGGCGCGCACCGGCTTCTGCTCGCGTGTGTAGCCGATCACGATATTGCCGAGGCGCATCTTCAAGTCCTCGATCGAGGTGGCGAGACAGAAGATCGCCATCACCTCGGAGGCCACCACGATGTCGAAGCCGTCCTGCCGCGGAAAGCCGTTGGCCGCGCCGCCGAGTGCCGCCGTGATCTCGCGCAGCGCCCGGTCGTTCATGTCCAGCACGCGCCGCCAGTGAACGCGGCGCACGTCGATGCCGAGCTCGTTGCCATGGTAGACGTGGTTGTCGATCATCGCGGCAAGCAGATTGTTCGCCGAGCCGATCGCGGAGAAATCCCCGGTGAAGTGCAGGTTGATGTCCTCCATCGGCACCACCTGCGCATAACCTCCGCCGGCCGCTCCCCCCTTCATGCCGAACACCGGCCCGAGTGACGGCTCGCGAATGCAGCTGATCGCCTTCTTGCCGATTAGGTTCAAGGCATCGCCGAGCCCAACGGTAGTGGTCGTCTTTCCTTCCCCGGCCGGAGTCGGCGTCATCGCCGTGACCAGAATCAGCCGGCCGCTCGCGCGCTCCCACAGTTTGGTCGCGAAGTCCAGACTGATCTTCGCCTTATAGCGGCCGTATGGCTCCAGCGCTTCTTCCGGGATGGATAAGCGTTTCGCGATCTCGGCGATGGGTTTCAATCGCGCCCGTTGCGCGATTGCGATGTCGCTCAGCATGGTTTCTCCTGATGATCAATCGGTAGGTCGTTGTAAAATCCGCTGCTGCACGCTTTCCGCGAGCGCCAGACCCTCATCGAGCAAGGTCTGCACGGTTTTGCGTGCCAGGGCTGCCGAACCCGCATCGCGCAGCGAGGCCGAATTGACGGCCACGTTGAGCGCACAGATGCGCAATGCCGCTTGCAGGGCGAGCGCCGCCGCGCCGGAATCGCCGAGGACATTGCGGGTGCTCCGTTCCACCGACCGCTTGGCGAGACGGATGCCTTCGACACACGCTTGCGCACAGTCGAGCGGAACCTGCGTGGCGGCCCACAGTCCGGCTTGCATCGCCGCGGCGCGCGTCTCGGCCTGCCGATCGTCCTGGCGGGGCAAGCGGCAGGCGCCCAGGAACCGGTTGTAAGCCCGGGCATCTTCGTCCACGAGTGCGATAAAGCGGGCCCGCAAGGCTTCACTCGCGTTCCATTGTTCTTGCAGGTCGGTCCGCAGCAGTGCGTCGTGCCCCTTGCCGAGGGTCACTGCCGCCGCCATGGACAGCAAGGCTGCACCCATCGCGCCGATCGCGGCGGCGGCTCCGCCTCCGCCCGGGGTGGGCGAGGCGCTCGCCAATCGATCCATAAACGACTGCATAACGCGGCTCCCGCGGACGACATCGGCCGCGCGCCCTCATGGTACCAAGTTGCCCGCCGGCGCGTTCGCGCCGGCGACTGGCGCGCCCACCGTCGGCGCCGAGCGGCGGCGGCGACACTGAGCGGACGATGCGGATGCGCCGCGAGAACTGCACGGTCATTCGAGGGAGACGGGCTTCTTCAACACGAAGGTCAGCAGCAGGTAGTAAATCGCGCCGATGCCGATCCAACATGCGCCCATGATCTTCGCGGCGGCATCCATTTCGTAGAGCACGTAGGCGATTACGCCGAGTCCGGCGAGCGGGAACAGCAGATGGCGCAGCCAGTCGCCGCTGCGGCCGCGCAGGAAATAATGATTGATGACCGACAAGTGCAGCAGAATAAATGCGCTCAACGCGCCGAAATTCACGATGCGGCTCAAAATGTCGATGCGCCGGGCAAAGAACAGTCCGACGATGAGCGAAATCGCCGCGACCGCGGCCGTACTGACGTAGGGTGTGCGGTAGCGGGGGTGGATTTTTGCGAGCACGGCCGGCAGCTTGCCGTCGCGCGCCATTGCGAACAGGATGCGCGAAACCGCGGCCTGGGCGACCATCGCGTTGGCCACCCCCGAGGCGATCGCCGATGCGAGGATCGTGACCGTGCGCAGCCACGCGCCGCCGGCCAGTGCGGAGATTTCGTAGAAGGCGGTCGCGGGCGAGGAAAAATGCATGCCGCGCGCCAGATCGCTGGCGATCCACGTTTGTAACATGAACAAGGCGCCGATCAGCACGAGCGACAGGAGGGTCGCGCGGCCGACCGAATTCGGTCCGCCGCGGCTCTCCTCGGAGAGCGTCGAGATGCCGTCGAAGCCGAGGAACGAGAGAACGGCGATCGAGGTGGCGCCGGCGACGGTGGAGATCGAAAACACGCCGGGGTCATAGACCGGCCGCAGCGTCAGGCCGCCCGCGCCTTTGCCGCCGTAAAGCGCGGCGAGGCCGACGCCGACGAACAGCGCGAGCGATGCCAGCTCCATGATCAGCATGCACCAATTGACGCGCGCCGTGAATTGCATGCCGATCAGATTGGCGCCGGCGTTGAAGACGATGAAGCAGATCAGCCAGATCCATTCGGGCACCTGCGGCAACATCGGCTGCAGCGCGACCGCGCTGAACAGATAAAGCAGCGCCGGCACGAGAATGTAGTCGAGCAGGATCAGCCAGCCGGAGAAAAACCCGGCGATCTCGTGCAAACCGCGCTGCGCGTAGGCGTAAACGGAGCCGGCGACCGGAAAGGCCCGCGACATCGTCGCGTAGCTCATCGCCGTGAAGAACATGCCGACGAGACCGATCAGGTAGGCGAGCGGCACCATGCCCCTGGCGTCGCGCCAGACGAAGCCGAACACGCCGTACGGGGCGATCGGCACCATGAAGATCATCCCGTAGACGACCAGGTCGCGGGTCGACAGCGAGCGGCGCAGCTGCTGCCGGTAACCGAAATCCTCGAGGCTGACCATGGTCGGGAGCGCGGGCCGTCAATCGATGCGCGCGCCCTGGCGCTTCAATTCCCGCTGCACCATGCCGATGTCGAGGCGCTCGAAGGATTGGCCGGACTTCAGCGACAGCGCCGCGGCGACGCCGGCGCCCTGGCCGGTTACCGCGCAGCACATCATGTTGCGGACCGCGGCGTGCGAGATCTTGTCGCCGCCGATGCAACGGCCAGCGACCAGCAGATTACCGACGCCCTTCGGCAGCAGCGCCGCATAGGGCAAGTGGAAATAGCGGCCCGTCGTCGGCAGGATCAGCACGCCGTAGCCGTCGATGAACTCGGGAAAGATGCCGATCGAATCCGCAAAGCGCCCTTGTTCGCGCACATCCCGGCCGGTCAAATTGTAATGCGCGTCGATCTTGCGCGTGTCGCGCACGCCCAAGGTCATGCCGAAGTTGCGCAGTTTCGCGTTTTCGCATCCCGGCATGAATCGGCGCAGCGCCTCGACCGCGAAAACCGCCTGGCGGCGGCCTTCGATCTCGCCGCTCGTCAGGTCGTCGGCGTCGGTGCCGTCGCAGTGCGGCAGGTGCACGAGGTTCAAATAGGTCAGATCGCCTTGCTCCGTGACCGTGCCCCATGTGCCGGCGATGGTATGCAAGTTCGCCGGGATCACGCCCGCCGCCACCGCCTGCTTGAAGGGCTTGCGCAGGAATGGCGAGAACAGATCGTCCTCCTTGCCGCTGGTTTCGATGTCCCATTCGCCGTTGCCCGCCCAATCCTTGTAGCTCTGCGGATCGGCTTTGACCTGTTCCATGAAGCGCCGCTTGTTCACGCCGGACATCGAAAACATCACGGAGGCGGCCATCATTTCCTCCTTCGGCGTTTTGCGCACCGGTGCGCCGGCGCGCATCGCCACGTCGGCATCGCCGGTCGCATCGATGACGCGCTCGGCGAGAATCGCCGCGCGCCCGGACTTGCTCTCGGTGACGACGCCGCGGATGGTGCCGTCGCGCACGATCGGCGCGACGAACAAACGGTGCAGCATCGGTTGAACGCCCGCTTCGCGCAGCAATGTGTCGGCGACGTACTTGAACATCTCCGCGTCCAGCGCGTAGCTTACCGATTGCGGCTCCGGGTTCGCCGCACCCATGGCCTTGGCGCGTTCCTCGAACTCGATGCCGATGCCTTCGCTGTCGACCGTGCCTTCATGCCGGTACCAGGCAAAGCCTTCGACGCCCACCTGGGTGATGTTGCCGCCGAAGCAGCCGTTGCGCTCGAGCAGCAGCGTGCGGGCCCCGGCGCGGGCGGCCGCAAGCGCCGCGGCGAGGCCTCCCGGCCCGCTGCCGACGACCAAAACCTCGGTTTCCGCGACGACCTCGGTCGTGCGGGCGGACTCCTCGATTGGATTCATGCGGTTATGATACGCGACCTCATGCCCACGGTACGCCTCGAAAAAGTCTCCTTGAGTTTCGGTCTCAAAGCCCTGCTCGATCGAGCCGATCTGCAAGTACGCCGCGGTGAGCGCGTTTGCGTGCTCGGCCGCAACGGCGAGGGGAAGTCCTCTTTGCTGCGTCTGATCAGCGGGGAGATCGCCGCGGACGGCGGCGAAGTATGGGTTCGGCCGGGCGCGAAAATCGCCGTACTCGACCAAGAGGTCGCGGCCGACGGCGAGGCCACGGTGCGCGCCGTGGTCTGCGGCGGCGGCGCGCCGGCCGGCGGCTGGGAGGCCGATTTGCAGGTCGAGCGGATCATTTCGCGTCTGCACCTCGATGCCGATGCGCGCATGCGCACATTGTCCGGCGGTTGGCGGCGGCGCGCGATGCTCGGCCGCGCGCTGGCGTGCGCGCCGGACTTGCTGCTGCTCGACGAGCCGACCAATCACCTGGACATCGAGGCGATTGCGTGGCTCGAGGAGTTCCTGCTGGATTTTGCCGGCGCGCTGGTGTTCATCAGCCACGACCGCGCGTTCGTGCGGCGTCTGGCGACGCGCATCGTCGAACTCGACCGCGGCCGGCTGCTCGGCTCGCCCGGCAATTACGATGACTACCTCCTGCAGAAGCGCGCGGCGCTCGACATCGAGGCGCGGCAGGCCGCCTTGTTCGACAAGAAGCTTGCACGGGAGGAAGTCTGGATACGCAAGGGCGTGCAGGCGCGCCGCACGCGCAACGAGGGGCGTGTGCGTGCGCTCGAGGAGTTGCGCCGGCAACGGCGCGCGCGCCGCGAGCGCATCGGCCAGGTCGAGTTTCGCGCGCAGGATGCGGCGCGCTCCGGCGAACTGGTCTTCGAGGCGCAGAACGTTTCGCACCGCATTGCCGGCCGGACGATCGTCGCGAATTTCTCCGCACGCATCATGCGCGGCGACCGCGTCGGCATCATCGGCCCGAACGGCTGCGGCAAGACGACGCTGATCAGGTTGCTGGTCGGCGAATTGGCGCCGGACGGGGGCGCGATTCGCCGCGGCACGGGCCTGCAGCCCGCTTATTTCGACCAGCAGCGCGAACAGCTCAACGAGGCCGCGTCGATCATGGACAACGTCACCGGCGGCAGCGGCGAGACCGTGACGATCGACGGGCGCGTACGCCACGTCTCGGGCTACCTGCGCGACTTTTTGTTTCCGGCCGAACGGCTGCGCGCGCCGGTGAGGATGCTTTCGGGGGGCGAGCGCAATCGCCTGCTGCTCGCGCGGCTGTTCGCCAGGCCGAGCAATCTGCTGATCCTGGATGAGCCGACGAACGATCTGGACGTCGACACGCTGGGATTGCTGGAGGAATTGGTGGCCGAGTACGCCGGTACTCTGTTGCTCGTCAGCCACGATCGGGCGTTTCTCGACCACGTCGTCACCGCTACGCTGGTGTTCGAGGGGGGCGCAACGGTCAACGAATATGTCGGCGGCTACAGCGATTGGCTGCGCCAGCGCAAGGCGCCGGCTGCGGCTGCCACTGCGGCCGCGGCGGTCGAGGTGCGCGAGGCGGTCGAGGCGGCCGCGGCGGTCGAGGTGCGCGAGGCGGTCGAGGCGGTCGAGGCGCGGGCGGGCGGCGCGGCGCCGGCCGCGAAATCACGCCGCCTATCGTATAAGGAGCAGCGGGAACTCGACGCGTTGCCGCAGAGGATTCAAGCGCTCGAAGCCGAACAGACGCGGCTGCAAGGGGAAATCGCCGATCCTGCGCTGTTTCGCCGCGCGCCGCAGCGTGCCGCAGCCGCGCTGCAACGATTGCAGGAACTCGGCGCGGAATTGGAGGCGGCGTTCGCCCGCTGGGGTGCGCTCGAGTCGCTGCGCTCCGCCTAGCGGCGCGTGCGACCGCGGCCGAGCAAATCGGCCGGATTCGGCAGCGAAGTCCCCCCCGCATCGGCAATGACCAGGGATGAGGCTTGTTCGCGGCGCAATTCCTGCAGTTCCCGCATCGTCTGCTGCACCGCCGCTTCCGCAGCCGCGCCGAATTTGGCGATTGCCGCCGCGAGCGTGGACGCCTCCAGATCGAAGCTGATCGGCAGCGCTCCCATCGGCGTCATGACTTGGGCCTGTCCGCTGTAGACGACCGCGCGCGTGGCGTCGTCCGCGCCGTCGGCGGTGACCGGAATCAACTTGCGTATGGTGCCGAGCTTGCGATCGGTGAATATCTCCTCGCGGTAGATCTGTGTCGAATCCATCTCGGTTTGGCGGCCCGGTGTGGCGGAACTCATGCGTGCATCATCCTTTTGGCCCATGTGGAAAACTCGCTACGCCGCCGCCACGGCCCCCGGCGCCGGCGCGGCCGCGCTGTTACGATAGACGGCTGCTACCACGGTATTTTGGTGGGTCTACCCGGTTTGCACAACGATTCCTCGAAAGCATCGGCGGCGGCGCACCGCGTCCAGGCCGCGACCACCGTACTCGGTATCGGCCTGCTCGCCTTGGCATTATGGTGGCTGCACCACGTCCTCGGTCAATACCGCTGGCAGGACATCGTCGTGCGCGTGCATGCGATCCGCGGTTCGGCGCTCGCTTCGGCGGCGCTGCTCGCGGTGGCCGGTTACGCCAGTCTGACCCTCTACGAGTTGCTGGGCGCGCGCTTTGCGGGCGCTAAAATTCCCTACTACAAGGTGGCCGTGATCTCGTTCATGGCCTATGCGATCGGCAACAACGTCGGCTTGAACGCCGTGAGCGGCGGCGCGATTCGCTTCAGGGCCTATGCGGTCCAGGGCTTGAGCGCAAAGCAAGTCGCGACCGTGGTCGCCTTCGGCTCGGTCACATTCGGCCTCGGCGCGGCATTTTTGCTCGGCCTATCGCTGCTGTCGAACGGCGGCATGTCCGGAACGGCGCTGCGGATCGGTCCGGCTTATGCCAGCGCCTGCGGTGCGCTGCTGCTTGCGGCCGTCTGCGGCTATTTCGCGCTCGCGTTCAGGCGGCGCGAGTCGCTGCGCCTCGGTCCGTTCGTGGTGCCGGTGCTCAAACCGCTCGTCGCCTTTGCGCAGATCGGCGTCGCCTGCGCCGATCTGCTGTGCACCGCAGGCGTTCTTTACGTGCTGCTGCCGCGCGCCGCGGCGATCGGTTTCGAGGCGTTCGCCGGCGTGTATTTGATCGCCATCACCGCCGGCATCGCGAGCAGCGTGCCGGGCGGCGTCGGCGTGTTCGAGTCGGTGCTGTTCCTGCTGCTGCCGGCCGTGCCGCCGGATCGATTATTGGGTTCGCTGTTGGCGTACCGGGCCCTTTATTACCTGATCCCCTTTGCGGCGGCTCTCGCGCTGCTCGGTCTGCACGAATTGCGGGCGCATCGCCGACCGATGCACGCAATGCTGCGGCTCGCGCGTCGCTCGCTGAACGCGGCGGCACCGCAGGCGGCGGCGATCGCCGTGCTCGGCGCGGGGGCGATGTCGTTGTTTTGCGGCGTGGCTCCGGAATGCGCGCGGCATGCGGCCTCGATGCGCCGCTTCGTACCGCTGCCAGTGCTCGCATTGGCGCGCGTTCTTCTCCTCGCGGTCGGCGCGGCGCTGCCGATTGCCGCCTACGGCTTGTATCGCCGGCGGCGCTGCGCCTGGCGCTTGACGCTGTGGCTGCTCGCCGCAGGCATCGGACTGTCGCTGTCGCAGGGGCTCGATTATAAAGCGACGCTGGTGCTGGCCGTCGTCGCCGGCATCGTCGCGCTGTATCGAATTCCCGATGATTACAGTTAGAACTGCGTTTTTAGGATTTATATTATACAATTGTCGTACAAGAGGCCTTCGGCGGCCGGCCTTCGGCCGATCGCAAGCACCGCGCGCTGCGCCGTCGCGTGCCGGGTAATCCGGCCAAACCCACGCGGGCCGCGCGCAACGGCGTTCGGCTACAATTCGCCGCCCATTCATTGAGTCAGCAGCGCGGGAACCGATTTCATGATGTCCGAAACAGTCGCGGCTCAAGAGCGTGCGCCGATCGAGGCCGAAGTCGTCATCGTCGGCGCCGGTCCGGTCGGCCTGTTTCAGATTTTCGAGCTGGGCTTGCTTGGTATCCAGGCGCACGTCGTCGATTCTCTCGCCCACGTCGGCGGCCAATGCACGGAACTGTATCCGGACAAGCCGATCTACGACATTCCGGCGGTTCCCGTCTGCGGCGCCCAGGAGCTGATCGATCGGCTCTTGCTGCAGGCGAAACCCTTCAACGCCGCATTCCATTTAGGCCAGGAGGTCGCCCTCTTGGAGCCGCGCGCCGACGGCCGATTTCTGCTCGGCACGTCCGCCGGCACGCGCCTTTTGTGCCGTGCGGTCGTCATCGCGGGCGGCGTCGGCTCCTTTCAGCCGCGCCGTCTGGCGGTGCCTGGGGTCGAGGCGCTGGAGGGCGGCTGCGTGCAGTATCGGATCAAATCGGCCGCCGCCTTCCACGGCAAGGACCTCGTGATCTGCGGCGGCGGCGATTCTGCGCTCGACTGGACGGTCGCGTTGTGCGGCCATGCGCGCAGCCTGACGCTCGTGCACCGGCGCGCCGAATTCCGCGCGGCGGCGTCCACGGTGGCGCGCATGCGCGAGCTCGCCGCGGCCGGACGGATGCGGCTCCTGGAAGGCCACGTGGCCGCGCAAAAGAGCGTCGCTGGGCGGCTCGAGTCGGTCGAAGTGCAGACGGCCGACGGGGGCGCCGTGACGATACCCGCCGAGCAATTGCTGGTTTTCTTCGGGCTGCATCCGAAGCTCGGACCGATCGCCGACTGGGGCCTCGATTTGGAGAGGAAGGCGCTGAAAGTCGATACGGAGAAATTCCAGACGAGCGTGCCGGGCATATTCGCGATCGGCGACATCAACACCTACCCCGGCAAGAAGAAGCTGATTTTGAGCGGCTTTCACGAAGCCGCGTTGACGGCTTTCGCGATCCAGCATCATTTGTTTCCCGACAAACGGCAGTTCCTGCAGTACACGACCACCAGTCCGATCATGCAGAAGCGGCTGGGCCTGACCGGCTCCGAGGCGCAGTGAACGCGCGATGAACCGGCTCCTCGAGGATCTCGTGAAGCTCATGACGCTCGAGCGCCTGGAACTCGATTTGTTCCGCGGCGAGAGCCGCGACATCGGCAGTCCGCAGGTGTTCGGCGGCCAGGTTCTGGGTCAGGCCCTGGTGGCGGCGACTGCGACCGTGGAGAGCCGCGCGGTACATTCGCTGCATGCGTATTTCCTGCGCCGCGGCGATTGCAACGCGCCCATCGTCTATGAAGTCGACCGCGCGCGCGACGGCAATCACTTCTCGACGCGGCGCATCGTCGCGATTCAACACGGCGAACAGATCTTCAACATGTCCGCTTCGTTCCAGACCCCCGAAGCGGGTCTCGACCACCAAAGCTCGATGCCCGCGGTGCCGGCGCCGGATCAGCTGCGGGATGCCGAGTTCTACCTCCGCGACGCATTGCCGAAGATGCCGCCGGGGATCCGCCGCCTGCTCGAAAAGAAGCGGCCGTTCGAATTCCGTCCGGTCGACGTGCCGAATCTTCTGCAGCCGGAGAAATTGCCGCCGCTGCGCAACGTCTGGTTCCGCGCCGTCGGCGCGTTGCCGGACGATGAGGCGCTGCACCGCGCTCTATTGGCCTATGTCTCGGACTTCAATCTGCTCGACACGGCGACGATGCCTCACGGCCTGTCGTTCGTGTCGACGAATCTCGTGATGGCGAGCATCGATCATGCGATGTGGTTTCATCGCCCGGTACGCGTCGATGAATGGCTGTTGTACTCGACCGACAGCCCGAGCGCCTCGGGTGCGCGTGGCTTCACGCGCGGGCAGATATTCTCGACGGACGGTCGCCTGGTCGCGAGCGCGTGCCAGGAAGGCTTGATGCGGCGGGTCGAGCGTCGATGAAGGCGCTGATCATCATCCTGCTGGTCGTCGGCGCAATCGCCGGCGGCATCCTGACATTGCGCAGCAGCGCGCGCACCGGCATGCCGAGCGAAGACGTTTTGGAGCGAGCCAAGAAGCGCGAGCGCGAACTCGAGGCGCAGGAAACCGACGACGGCAAGCGCGGCTCCTAAGGGTCGGGCGGCGCGCGCGCCGATTCCCAGACCTCTCTCGGCAGAATGTACAGGTGGCAGTCCCACCAGCGATTCTTCACGCGGCGATGCTTGCGATACACCGCCTCCCAGCGCATGCCGACCTTCTCCAGGACGCGGATCGACGCGCGATTGTTGATGTCGACGGTCGACATGACGCGTTCGGCCCGCAAATCGCAGAATGCCGCTTGCGTCAACGCGAAGGCGATCTCGGTCGCGTAGCCCTGCCCCCAATGCGGCGCGCCGAGCATATACCCCAGGTCGAACACATGCGGTTCGATCATCGTCAGGTCGCAGGCACCGATCAGCAGGCCGGAGCCGTTTTGTTCGACCGCTAGTTCGAAGCGCGTGCGCGGGATCTGCCGCTGCGAGTCGAGCAGTCCGTCGAGGTACTCGGCCGTGGCGTCGGCGTCGCGCGGGTTGAAGAACAAATAGCGCGTCACCCGCGGATCGGACGAATAGGCGAAAATGCCGTCGAAATCCGCCCTGCGGAACTCGCGCAACGAAAGGCGTTGCGTGCGGATCGGCGCTTGCAGCTCAGGCATGCCGCATCCGGCGGGGCCGCGCCGTCATGCCAGCACTTTGCCCGGATTCAAGATGCCTTTCGGGTCGAGCGCGCGCTTCAATTCGCGCATCAGCGCGAGCTCCACGGGGTCGGCGCGGCGCGCAAGCTGCGCCACCCGCAGCCGGCCGATGCCATGTTCGGCGCTGAAGCTGCCGCCGAGGCTTTCGGCGAGGTCGAACAGGGCTTCCTCGAGGGCGCTCTGCCGGGCGAGGAACGCCGCACGGTCCGTTCCCGGCATCTGGCTGACGTTGAAATGCAGGTTGCCGTCGCCGAGGTGGCCGTAGGCGATCGTCTCGCCGTCCGGCACGAGGCGCTCGACCAGCGCCGTGCCGCGTTCGATCAGATCCGGCAACGCGGACAACGGCACCGACAGATCGTGCTTGAGGCTCGCGCCGTGAAGCCGCTGCGCGGCGGGAACCGATTCGCGCAGTTTCCACATCGATTCGGCCTGCGCGAGCGACGAGGCGATCAGCGCGTTGCCGATCGCATCGGCCGCCGCGGCCGCCTCGAGCTCCGCGGTCAGGGAGGCGGCCGCGTCGCTCCCCGCACCTGCGGCGTCGATCTCGACGAGCACGTACCACGGCGCGGCGTCGGCGAGCGGATTGGCGACGCCGTCGATGGCGTCGACGGTGAGTTCCACGGCGCGCCGCGGCAGCAGTTCGAAGCTCGTGAGCGCATCGGCGGCGGCGGCACGCAGCCGCGCGAGCAGCTCGAGCGCCCGCCGCGGCGACTCAACGCCGACCAGGGCGGTCGCCGAATCCGCGGGCCGCGGATAGAGTTTCAAGGACGCGGCGGTAATCACGCCGAGCGTGCCTTCGGAGCCGATGAACAGGGATTTGACGTCGTATCCGGTGTTATCCTTGCGCAGTTTCTGCAAGCCGGCGAGCACGCGCCCGTCGGCGAGCACGACCTCCAAGCCCAAAACCAGATCGCGCATCATGCCGTAGCGCAAAACGGCGGTGCCGCCGGCGTTGGTCGCGAGATTTCCGCCGATTTGCGCGCTGCCTTCCGATCCGAGCGACAGGGGGAATAATCGATCCGCGGCCTGCGCCGCGGCCTGCACGGCGGCGAGCGTGCAGCCGGCTTCGGCGAGCAGCGAGAAATTCTGCGAATCGACCTCGCGGATGCGATTCAGGCGCCGCATCGACAGCACTATCTGCGAGCCGCTGGCATCGGGCGTGGCGGCGCCGCAGTAGCCCGTGTTGCCGCCCTGCGGGACGATGGCGACCTCGTCGCGGCTGCAGATCCTCAAAACCCGCGCAACCTCCTCGAGATTGCGCGGCTGCAGCACGAGAGGGGTTGCGCCGCGGAACAGGCCGCGAAAATCCTCCAGATACGGCGCGACGTCGGCGGCCGATTCCAGCCAGGCCCCGCGGCCGACCACGGCCTTCAAATCGGCGAGCGTCGCGGCGTCAGGCGGGCGCGGCATGGAGCGTCGCCGGTTTCTGGCGGAGCGCGGGCGTCGCATCGCAGCGGCGCGCGCCACCCCGGGAGTTCTGCATCTGCACGACCAACCGGTCCCCCGCTCCGCTGAAAGCCCAATGATATTGTATTTTCATCGGCATGAAAGGCGCGACGCGGAACTGATTCGCCAATTCAATGCGGTGGCGCATTCAGGCGCCGCGCAGCGCGGCGATGCGCACATCGATCGGCGGGTGGCTCTGAAACAGGCGCATGATGCCGCCGCCGGAGCCGGAGTTGATGCCGAACGCCTGCAATTGCTTCGGCATCGGTTCGCCGTGGCTGCGCTTCAAGGCTTCGAGCGCGCCGATCATGTTGGCCGCGCCGGCGAGATGCGCGCCGCCGCGGTCGGCGCGGAACTCGCGAGCCCGCGAGAACCAGGCGACGATCATGCTGGCGAAGATTCCGAGGACGATTTGCGCGACCATCGTCGTCACGAAAAAGCCGATGCCGGAATTGTCGCGCTCGTTCTTCAGCACCGCGCGGTCGACGAAGCTGCCGATGATGCGTGCCAGGAAGATCACGAACGTGTTGAGGATGCCTTGCAACAGCGCCAGCGTCACCATGTCGCCGTTGGCGACGTGGCTGAGTTCATGCCCCAACACCGCCTCGATTTGCGCGCGCGTCATCCCCCGCAGCAGGCCGCTGCTCACGGCGACGAGGGCGTGGTCGCGGCGCGCACCGGTGGCGAACGCGTTCATTTCCTCGGCCTCGAATATGCCGACTTCCGGCATGCCGATGTGCGCCGTGCCCGCCAGGCGGGCGACCGTCTGCAGCAGCCAGGTTTCTCCTTCGTTCTGCGGCTGCGCGATGAGCCGCACGCCCATCGATCGCTTGGCGATCCATTTGGACAGGGCGAGCGATATCAACGCGCCGCCGAAGCCGAACACGGCGGCGAACACCAGTAGACCGCCGAGGCCGCCGCCGCCCAAGCGCACGCCGAAAAGCCGCTCTATGACGAAGATCACGAGCGACAGCAGGGCGAGGACGGCGAGGTTCGTCACGATGAACAGAAAAACGCGTTTCATGAGGGTTCACTCCCAAAATTGACCTCACTATCCTAGCCGGATCGAGGCGGCGGCGCTTCGCGGCCGCCGCGAGTGCCGCCGCCGGCGGGCGCAGCGCACCGATCGGTGCGACAATGCAAATCCAAGGGCCGCCATGCAATTCAAGGACTATTACGCGATTCTCGGAGTCGGCCGCCAGGCGGGCGCCGAGGAGGTCAAGCGCGCCTACCGCAAGCTTGCCAGCAAGTTTCATCCCGACGTCAGCAAGGAGCGCAACGCCGAGGACAAATTCAAGGAAGTCCAGGAAGCCTACGAGGTGCTGAAGGAGCCGCAAAGGCGGGCCGCATACGACCAGCTGGGGCGCAATTACCGGGCCGGGCAGCAATTTCGGCCGCCGCCGGATTGGCGGCAGCGGTTCGCGCAATCCGGCAGCCATGGATTCGACGAACTCAACGGGTTCAGCGACTTCTTCTCCACCTTGTTTGGCCATGCGCACCGCGGCGCCGAAACGGATGCGGATGCGGATGCGGACGCGGGCGAGGTTCAGGTCACGCTGGAGGAAGCCTACGCCGGCACCAAGCGCCGGCTCATGCTCGAGGAGAACGGCCGCGCCCGCGCGCTCGACGTGCAGGTGCCCGCCGGAGTCACCGATGGCCAAGCGCTGCGCATCGCCGCGGCCGGGCGGCGGTCGCTGGTGCTGCGCGTCAAGCTGCGGCGCCACCCGCTCTATACGCTGGATGCGAAAGACGTGCATTTGCAATTGCCGCTCGCGCCGTGGGAGGCGGCGCTCGGCGCAAAAGTCGCCGTGCCGACCCTCGGCGGCACCGTGGAATTGACGATTCCGCCCGGCGCTCAATCCGGCCAAAAGCTCAGGTTGCGGGGCCGCGGTCTGCCGGGCAATCCCGGCGGCGATCAATTCGTCGTCGTCAAACTGGTGACGCCGGCGGCGCATTCGCCCGGCGAGAAAGAGGCCTATGAGCGCATGCGCGGGGAATTCGATTTCGATCCACGCGCCAATTGGCCTTGAGGCGCGGCGCGCCTTGAACTTAACCGCGGCGCCCCCATTAGGCTACGGGGTATTGTCGCCCCATAGCGGCAGCGAACAGACGACGCCATGAGCAGCGAAAATCAGCCTGAGAAAAAAGAATTTCAAGCGGAGACCAAGCAAGTCCTGCGCTTGGTCATTCACTCGCTTTACTCGCACAAGGAAATATTCCTGCGCGAGCTTCTCTCCAACGCCTCCGACGCCTGCGAGAAATTGCGCTTCGAGGCGATCGCCAAACCCGAACTGCTGGGCGCCGACGACCTGTCGATTCAATTGATCGTCGACGCCGCCGCGGGCACCTTGACGGTCAAGGACAACGGCACCGGCATGAGCCGCGAGGAGGTGATCGACAATATCGGCACGATCGCCCGCTCCGGTACCAGGCGATTTCTGGAGACACTGAGCGGCGACGCCGCCAAGGATGCGCAGCTGATCGGACAATTCGGCGTGGGCTTTTACTCGGCCTTCATCGTCGCCGACCGCGTCGTGGTGCAGAGCAAGCACCCCGGCACCGCGGGCGTGCGCTGGGAATCGGACGGCGAGGGCACATACGAGATCCAGGCGAGCGACAAAAGCGACCGCGGCACCGAGGTGACGCTGCATCTTCGTCAAGAAGACAAGGAATTCCTCGACGAAGCGCGGCTGCGCCAGCTGGTGCGCAAGTACTCCGATCATTTGAGCCTGCCGATCGTACTGCAGGGCGGCGGCAAGGAGGAGACGCTGAATCAGGCCAAGGCGTTCTGGACGCGCCCGAAAGCCACTCTCAAGGACGAAGACTACCAGGCGTTCTTCAAGCACATCACGCACGACACGCAGGAGGCGCGCGCCTGGGCGCACAACAAAGTCGAGGGGAACGTCGAGTACACCTCGCTGCTGTATCTGCCGAAGAAAGCGCCGTTCGAACTGTTCGACCGCGAACAGCGCGCCGGCGTGCAGCTGTACGTCAAGCGGGTGTTCATCATGGACAAGGCCGCTGAATTGTTGCCGCCGTGGCTGCGGTTCATGCGCGGCCTGGTGGATTCGGCGGATCTGCCGCTCAACGTGTCGCGCGAGCTGCTGCAGAACGACCGTACCGTGGAGAAGATCAGATCCGCACTGGTCAAGCGCACGCTCGATCTGCTCGAAGAGCTTGCCGCCGGCGACGCCGCGGGCTATGCCGAGTTCTGGAACACCTTCGGCGCCGTGCTCAAAGAAGGAATCATCGAGGATCCCGGCCAGAGGGAGCGCATCGCCAAGCTCCTGCGCTTCAATTCGACGACCGCAGCGGCCGCCTCCGCGGCGGTCTCGTTGACCGACTACGTGGCGCGCATGCAGGCCGATCAGAAGGCCATCTACTATCTGACGGCCGACAGCGAGAGCGCCGCGCGCAACAGCCCGCATCTCGAAGGGTTCCGCGCCAAGGGCATCGAAGTGCTGCTGCTCACGGACCGAATCGACGAATGGCTCGTGAATCATCTGCACGAATTCCAGGGCAAGTCCCTCGCGAGCGCCGCGAGCGCTTCCGCCGACGTCGCCGCCGCGATCCAAACGCCGGACCAGGCGGCTGCCGAGTCGCTCTACAAGGACAGCCTGCAGCGGCTCGCGAAAGCGCTCGACGGCATGATCGAGAGCGCCCGCGTCTCGAGCCGGCTCACCGATTCGCCCGCCTGCCTCGTCGCCGGCGAGTTCGGCATGTCGCTGCGCATGGGCCGTATTCTCAAGCAGGCCGGACAGAACAATCCGTTCGCAACGCTGCCGATCCTCGAAGTGAACCCGAAGCATCCGCTGGTCGCGCGCCTCAAGGAAACGGAGGAACCGGCCGAGTTCGCCGAGTTGGCGCGGCTGCTGTTCGATCAGGCCCTGCTCGCCGAAGGCGGCGACCTCGAGGACCCGGCGGCCTTCGTCCGCCGCGTCAATAAATTGATCGTCGAAGGGCTGGCCGACAAGCCGAAAATCATATTGAGTTGACGCTTGCCGGATCGACCGCAGGAGGGCTGGGGGCCATGAACGCGAAATCTCGTCCGCAGAGCCTGGCTGTGCCGCCGCAGCCGACCGATCATCTACTGGGCGCGCCGCACGCGCGCGTCACGCTGATCGAGTACGGCGACTTCGAGTGCCCGGGTTGCAGGAGCGCAGCGTCGACGCCGAAGCTGATGCTGGAGAGGTTCCCGAACAGGATGCGCTTCATCTTCCGGCATTTTCCGCTCGAGGATGCGCATGTGCATGCCCTGCTCGCGGCCGAGGCCGCGGAGGCCGCGGCGAGTCAGGGGAAATTCTGGATGATGCACGATCTGCTGTTCCTGCATCAGGCCCATCTGACGAGCAGGGATCTGCAGCGCTACGCCGCTGAGATCGGCCTCGACATGGTGCGCTACCACGCCGAGATGGACGATCACATCTACCTGCAGAAGGTGCGCGAACACATCGACGGCGGCCGGCGCAGCCATATCCGCGCCACGCCGGCGTTCTTCCTCGACGGCATCGGCCAGGATGCATCGTTCGGCATGCAGCCGCTGCACGATGCGGTCGCGGACGCGCTCAAACGGGCCGATTAGAGCGGCGTCGCGGGCGGCACAAGAGCGCGGCCGCCGGCGGCAAGCCCGGACTGCGGGCCTAGATGGCGGTACGGAAGATCCGGTCCCAGAGACTGGTCGTCACTCCGTAATTGCCTTTTCGCGGCGAGTAATGATGGCGCATGTGCCAGGTGCGCAGCGGCTCGAAATATCGCGGTGCGCCGCCGCTCTGGGTGTGGTGCAGCAGATGGTGCACGAAGCCGTACCAGAGATAGCCGAGCATGACGCCGCTCGTCAAGCCGCTCGCCGTCGCGAAGCCGCCGATGCGCCACGCAGGCAGGAAAATACCGACGGCGAGCAGCGGCAAACTCATCCACGTCGGCGTGCCGACGAGCGCGCGCGGTGCCGAATGGTGGGCGGCGTGCAGCGGCACCAGGGGCGCAATCTGGTGCAATGCAATACGATGCAGGAAATATTCCATCAGGGTCCATATGCCGATGCCCGCGAGGAAGGCGGCGCCCCAAAACGCCGTCTGCAGCCAGCCGGCGCCGTACAGGGCGCGCGCCGCGAGCGCCGCGATGGTCAGCGGGTAGGCGACGTAGTCCGAGTAAAAATCGAATTTGCTTAGCTGCATGGATCGACGTCCAGGATAAGCCGAATTCGCCCTTGGACCAAGAATACCCAAACGGGTATCGCAATCAACTGCGGGCTGCGGTCGGACGGCCGGCGGGTCATTTGACGAGCGCCGCGATGCCGGTCAACAGCCGATCGATTTCAGCGCGCGTGTTGTACATCGATATTCCGCTGCGCAACAGGCCGCCGCTGCCGGCAAGCCCCAGGACCTCGATGGCGCGGGAGGCGTAGAAGTCGCCGTCCCAGACGCAGATGCCGGCGTCGCCGAGCAGCGTGGCGGCCTGTGCGGCGCTGTGCCGCGCGAGCGTGACCGACACGGTCGGTGCGCGCGGGCGGCCGGCGAACGGCGGCCCGAAGACGCGCACCCCCGGCAGGGCGGCCGCCGCATCGGCAAGATACGCCGCCAAGCCGTGTTCGTACGCGCCAATGCCGGTCATCGCATCGACCAGGCGAGCGCGCAGATCGCCGCCTACGCCGTAGCCGGCGAGGTAGAGGATCGCGGCGCGCAGACCGTCGATCGCCGCGTGGTTGAGGGTACCGGTCTCGATGCGGTAAGGCGCCGAGGAGTCCTGCGTGTCGAGCCTCTCGGTCGGCAGCCGTTCGAGGGCGCCGGGCCGGGAGTAGAGGATGCCGACGTGCGGCCCGTAGAACTTGTAGCCGGAGCAGAGCAAGAAATCGGCGTCCAGCGCTTGCACGTCGATCGGAAAGTGCGGCGCATAGTGGACGGCATCGACCACCAGCAACGCGCCGACGCTCTTCGTCAAGCGGCGCGCGAGCGCCAGGTCGTTGACCGTGCCCAGCGCGTTCGAGGCGGCGCCGAGCGCGAACACCTTGGTGCGCGAGGAGATCTTCGCCGCCATGTCGGCCGGATCCAGTTCGCCGCTCTCGGCCATGCGCACTTCGCGGATGACGACGCCGCGGTCGCTAAGCTGCGACCAGGGACCGCGGTTAGCTTCGTGATCGAGCTGTGTGATCACGATCTCGTCGCCCGCATGCAAAGTGCGGCCGATCGCGCGGCTGAGCGCAAACGACAGCGTGGTCATGTTTTGACCGAAGGAAATGCAGTTCGCGTCGGCGGCGCCGAGGAATGCCGCAGCCGCGCGGCGCGCCTCGAGAATGCGTCTGTCGAGTTCACGCGAGGGCGGGTAATTGCCGCGCGTGTTGACGTTGCAGCAAGTGTAGAAGTCCTGCATCGCGCGGATCACGGCGTTGGGCACCTGACTGCCGCCGGGGCCGTCCAGGTAGGCGAGCGGGGCGCCGTCATGGGTGCGCGCCAACGCCGGGAAGTCGTTGCGGCTGCGCGCGCAATGCTCTTCGCTGTAGGGCACCGCGGCGCTCAGGGCGGAGCGCGGGTGAATCCGCGGCCCGAACAGTTCGCGGCGCGCGCGCCGCTCGTTGAGTTAGTCATTGAATTTCGCCGCGACGATTTCTATCAAAGTGGGGCCCGCCGCATCCTGCGCCGCGAGGATCGCGGCACGCAGCGCCGCCGCATCGCCGAGCCGCTGCGAGCGTACGCCGCAGGCGCGTGCGAGCAGCGTAAAATCGGGATTCTGCGCGACCACGCCCAATGGAGCAATGTCCGCCGCGAGCATATCGTCGCGTATTTGCCCGAGAGCGGCGTTGTTCCAGACGACGACCGGCAGGGCGAGGCCGGCCTCGGCCGCCGTCATCAGTTCGCCGAGCGTGAATTGCAGTCCGAAATCACCGGCGAGCGCGAGCACCGCGCGCGCCGGCGCCGCCATCTTCGCGCCGAGCGCGGCCGGCAGCGCAAAGCCGAGCGTGCCGTATCCGCTGGGGTGGAACCAGCAGCCCGGAGCATCGACGCTGAAGGCATAATTGCCGAGATAGGCGATCTGCGTCATGTCGCTGAACACAGCGCCGTCGGCGGGCAGCGCCGCGCGGATCGCCGCAAGCGCCGCGCACTGCGCCCGGGCGGCCGGGCCCCAGGCGGCTTCGATGCGTGCACGTACGCGGCCCGCGCCGCCGATCTCGGTGCGCCATCCGGCGCGGCGCGTCAGGCCGCGATTGATCGCCTGCAGGCTGAGGCGCGCATCGCCCTGAATCGGCACGGCGGCCGCGTATTGATCGGACAGCTTCAGCGGATCCACGTCGATGCGGATCAGGCGGCCGGCGAACTGCAGCTGCAGCGCCGAGTAGATGTCGGTTTCGGCGAGCTCGCTGCCGACCGCGACGATGACGTCGGCCGCCGCGACCAGGGCTTGGGTCTCGGCATAGGGCAGGGACGCACCGAGGTTGGCCTCGTGACGTTCCGTGACGACGCCCTTGCCCGCCACGGTCGTCGCCAGCAGGGCATCGAGAATCTGCAGCGTCTGCAGCAGCTCGTCGCCGGCGCCGCGCGCGCCGCCGCCGGCGACGATCAGCGGCCGCTCGGCGCCGTTCAGGAGGCGTACCGCGGCGTCGATCTGTTCGGCCGCGCCGCAGCCGCAAGGAGCGACGGCGGCGAAGCGCTCGGCGCGCAATGAGGTCGTCTCGGCGAGCAAGTCGAGGGGAATTTCCAGATAGGCAGGCCGCGGCCTGCCGGCCCGCAGCGACGCCAGACAGGCGCGCAAATGATCGCGCACGTCGACGGCGCTGCGCGCCGCGCGGGCGACGCCGAAGACCTGGGCGGCAATCGCCCGTTGATCGCGCAGTTCATGCAGCACGCCCCATTGCTTGCCGAGCGAGGCGCGCACCGGCGTGCTCGCGATCACCAGCATCGGCACCGAGTCGGAATACGCCTGCGCGGCCGCAGTCAGCACGTTCGTCAAGCCCGGACCAGAGATGACGAACGCCGCGGCGGCGCGCCCGCTGATGCGCGCATAGCCGTCGGCGGCGAACCCTGCGCCCTGTTCGTGGCGCACCAGGACATGATTGAGCTGCGCGCCGGCGAGCCCGCGGTACAGCTCCAGGTTATGCACGCCGGGAATTCCGAACACGGTATCGATATCGTTCGCGGCCAACAAATCGACCAGATAACGCCCGACGGTGATCGACATTTGCGAGCCTTTGCGAACGCGGCGCCGAAAAGCGCGCTACGATGGCGAAAGTATGCAAGCGGGGTCCTGGGTATGCAAGACGCGAGATTTCTGCCGATGAGGTTTTCCGCCTTGGTCGAGCGCATTGCCGGCGAAGGCGCGGACGCGTGGGTCACGCATTACGAGGCGCGCCGCGCCCGCGAGCGCGGCGAAGACGTCATTCTGCTGAGCGTCGGCGATCCGGATTTCGATACGCCGAACGCGGTGCGCGAACGCGCGATCGAATGCATACGCGCGGGCGACACCCATTACACGCCGGCGTCGGGGCGGCAGGGGCTGCGCGAAGCGATCGCGGCGCTGCATCTCGCGCGCAGCGGCCAAGCGGTGAGCGCCGATCAGGTCGTCGTGCTCTCCGGCGCGCAAAACGCGCTTTTCTGCGCCTCGCTGTGCCTCGCGGGGCCTGGCGACGAAGTGATCGCCGTGGAGCCCATGTATCCGACCTATCCGGCGACGCTCGAGGTATCGGGGGCGCGCTTGGTGCGCGGCCCGGCGTTGCCGGAAGAGGGCTTTCGAATCGACCTGCAGGCGCTCGAGCGTGCGGTGACGCCGCGCACGCGGGCGGTTTTTTTCGCGACCCCGAACAACCCGAGTGGCGGGATCTTGAGCGAAGAGGATCTGGCGACCATCGGCGATCTGGCGCGCCGCCATTCACTGTGGATCGTCGCCGACGAAGTCTACGCCGGCCTTGCGCCCGGAGGGCGCGTGCCGAGCCTCGCCGCGCGGTTGCCGGACCGCGTGGTGACGATCGGCAGCCTGTCGAAGTCCCACGCGATGACCGGCTGGCGTGCCGGCTGGCTGGTCGGCCCGCGCGCCTTGGCCGTGCACGTCGAATCGCTGGTCATGTGCATGCTGTTCGGCCTGCCGGGGTTCATCCAGGAGGCGGCGATCACGGCGCTCGGCATCGCGCCCGCCGCCGAAGCGCAGATCCGCGACTATTGCCGCAGCCGCCGCGAGCTGCTGCTCGCCGAACTCGGCGGTGCGCGCGGCTTGAGCTGCTGTGCGCCGGACGCGGGCATGTTCATACTGATCGACGTGCGGCGTACCGGCCTCAGCGGCTACCAGTTCATGCGCGGGCTGTACGAGTCGGAGCGCGTGTCGGTCATCGACGGCGGCGCATTCGGCCGGCAAACCGGCGGTTTCGTGCGGATTTGCTTTGCGGCGGAAGAGGCGGTGCTGCGCGAGGCGTGCGCGCGCATCAAGAGGTTCGCGGCCTCGTTGCCGCTTGCCGAAAGACAGGGAGCGGGACGCACATGAGTTCGGCGCAAGGCGACATGGGCATCGTCGCGCGCGCGCCGGGCGGTCCCGAGGTGCTCGAGTGGACGGCGCTCGAGACCGGCAAACCGGGCCGCGGCGAAGTGCTGATCGCGCAGCACGCCGTCGGCGTCAACTTCATCGACACCTATTTTCGCAGCGGCCTGTACGCGTGGCCGTCGACGCCGCTGATTCCCGGCGGCGAGGCGGCCGGAGTCGTTGAGGCGGTGGGCGCCGAGGCGGGCGGGTTCAGCCAAGGCGATCGGGTCGCCTACACGATGCCCCTCGGCGCCTACCGGCAGCGCCGCGTGGTGCCCGCCGACCGCTTGGTGAAAATTCCCGACGGCGTGGCCTTCGAGATCGCCGCCTCGCTGATGCTCAAGGGCTTGACCGCGCAATTCCTGGTCAACTCCTGCTACCCGGTCAAGGCCGGCGACACCGTGCTCGTGCACGCGGCCGCGGGCGGGGTCGGTTTGCTGCTCGGGCAATGGCTAAAAGCGCTCGGCGCGCAGGCGATCGGCACGGTCGGTTCGGCGCAAAAGGCCGGGATCGCGCGCGCGCACGGCTACGCGCAGGTCATCGACTACCGCACCGAAGACTTCGCCGCGCGGGTCGCCGAGATCACCGCCGCAAAGGGTTGCGACGTCGTCTACGATTCGGTCGGCAACGATACCTGGCGCGGATCGCTGAAATGCCTGAAGCGCCGCGGCATGTTCGTGAGCTTCGGGCAATCCTCGGGGATGATCGGCGAATTCAAGCTCGCCGATCTTGCGGTCGGCGGATCCTTGTTCGCGAGCCGGCCGGTGCTCTTCGATTACATCGCCGGTCGCGAGGAGCTGCAAAGCCGCGCGGCGGATCTGTTTCGGCGGGTCGCCGCCCTGCAAATTCGCGCCCACGTCGGCCAACGATTCTCGATGAGCGATGCGGCTGAGGCGCACCGAGCGCTGGCCGCCCGCCGCACGATCGGCGCGACCGTGCTGCTGCCGGCGTGACCGGCAAGCGGCCGCGCCGCCTACGGCAGCGGCAGTGAGGTCGACTCCTTGATCACCGTGACCGCGACCGAGGAGTTGACGGACTGCACGTACGGAATGCGCGACAGGTAGTCCAGGTAGAACGCCTCGAAGGATTTGATGTTCCTGGTGACGATCTTCAACAGAAAATCCCATTCGCCCGTCAACGTGTAGCACTCGAGCACCTCGCTGCGGTCGCGGATCGCTTCTTCGAACTTGGCGATCGCGTCGCGTCCGGTCGTCGCGAGCTTCACATGGGCGAAGATCGTGACGTCGAGGCCGAGGGCGCCGCGGTCGAGCAGCGCGACGCGCGCCTTGATGACTCCCGATTGTTCGAGTTGCTGGATCCGCCGCCAGCATGTCGTCGTCGACTGGCGGACGCGGGATGCGACCTCGGCAACCGACAGCGCGCCCTCGCGCTGCAGGATCTTCAGCAGCTTCAAATCCAAGGAATCCAGTTCGGGGCGACGAATATTTTCCATTTTTATCACAATTATGGAATGAATATGCCGAATTATTCGGCCATCTACCAACAAAAGCAACATCCGCCGCCGACGGGACGTAGATTAGCGCTCATGCGAAGAACATCACGCCTGCATTTGCCGCCGACTCCGGCCCGCCCGGGCCAGGTCCCCGATTTCGGCTACCTGCATCTGTCGGCGGCTGGAGCGGTGCTGCGCCCCGAAGTCAACGCGCGCGCCGGCGAAATCGGCTTTCTCGCCTCGGAACTGGTGCGGGTTCTGGACGATGCGCACGAGCCGCAAGGTCCCTGGCATCCGCATCTCGATCCCGAGGAGCTGCAGGTCGGTCTGCGCCACATGCTGCTCACGCGCATCTTCGATGAGCGCATGCAGCGCACGCAGCGCGCCGGCAAGATTTCCTTTTACATGCGCAGTCTCGGCGAGGAGGCGGTTTCGGTCGCCCAATGCATGGCGCTGCGGCCGGGCGACATGCTGTTTCCGTCGTACCGCAACCAGGGCTTGCACATCACCCGCGGGATGCCGCTCGTCGACATGATGTGTCAGCTCCTGTCGAACACCCGCGACATGTGCAAGGGGCGGCAGCTGCCGGTCCTGTATCACTCGGCGGCCGCGAGGCTGTTCACGATATCCGGCAATCTCGCGACGCAATTCCCCCAGGCCGTGGGTTGGGCGATGGCCGCCGCGATCAAGGGCGAGGACCATCTGGCCGCGAGCTGGATCGGCGAAGGCGCGAGCGCGGAGGCGGATTTCCACCATGCGCTGCTGTTTGCCGCGGTCTACCAGGCGCCGGTCATTCTGAACGTCGTCAACAATCAGTGGGCGATCTCGACCTTCCAGGGGTACGCGGGCGGCGAGCAGCGCTCGTTCGCGGCGCGCGGCCCGGGCTACGGCATCGCCGGCATTCGCGTCGACGGCAACGATTTCCTGGCCGTTTACGCGGTGACTCAATGGGCCGCGGAGCGCGCGCGCACCGGCGCCGGACCGACGCTGATCGAACTCGTGACCTACCGGGCGGCGGCGCATTCGACCAGCGATGATCCGTCCCGCTACCGCGCCAAGGACGATTATCTGCATTGGCCGCTCGGCGATCCGATCGAGCGGCTCAAGCAGCACTTGATCAAACACGGCGGCTGGACCGAGGAGCGGCATCGCGCGCTCACTGCCGAACTCGACGCCCTGGTCGCGGCGAGCTGGAAGGAGGCGGTCACCCACGGCACGCTCGGCGACGGCCCGCGGCTCGACCCGGACCTGATGTTCGAGGACGTCTTCAAGGAGATGCCGCCGCACCTCGAGCGGCAGCGAGAGGCCATGCGCGCCGAGCGGGATGCGAACTCATGGCGCAAATGAACATGACGCAGGCGCTGAATTCGGCGATGGACGTCATGCTCGGCCGCGATCCGTCGGTCGTGCTGATGGGCGAGGACATCGGCTATTTCGGCGGCGTATTCCGCGTCACGGAAGGCTTGCAGCGCAAGTACGGCGAACACCGCGTGCTCGACACGCCGATCGCCGAGGGCGGCATCGTCGCCGCCGCGATCGGCATGGCGGTGAACGGCCTGCGGCCGGTTGCGGAAATACAATTTGCGGACTACATCTATCCGGGGTTCGATCAGATCGCGAGCGAACTGGCGCGCCTGCGCTATCGCAGCGCCGGCGATTTCTTCGCGCCGGTGACGATTCGCACGCCCTGCGGCGGCGGCATACGCGGCGGGCAAACGCATTCGCAAAGCCCGGAAGGCATATTTACCCACGTCTGCGGCATCAAGGTCGTGATCCCGTCGACGCCGTTCGACGCGAAGGGATTGTTGATCGCCTCGATCGAGGATGACGATCCCGTCGTCTTTTTCGAGCCGAAGCGGCTTTACAACGGCCCCTTCGACGGCGATTCGGCCAAACCCGCGGTGCCGTGGAGCACACATCCGCAGGGCGAAGTGCCCGAAGGACACTACACGGTGCCGCTCGGCAAGGCCAAGATCGTGCGCGCCGGCGGCGATTTGACGATCATCAGCTACGGCACGATGGTGCACGTCGCCGCCGCCGCCGCCGCGGCGCACGGCATCGATGCTGAAATCATCGATCTGCGTTCGCTCGTGCCGCTCGACGCGCAGACGATCTGCAGTTCGGTCAAGAAGACCGGACGCTGCGTGATCGTGCACGAGGCGACCCGATTCTCCGGCTTCGGCGCGGAAATTCTCTCCATAGTGCAGGAGGAATGCTTCTGGGATCTGCTGGCGCCGATCCAGCGCGTGGCCGGCTGGGACACGCCTTATCCGCATGCCTTCGAATGGGAATATTTTCCGAGCCAGGCGCGGGTCGGCGCTGCGCTGCAACTCGCCATGGAGCCCGCATGAGCGAATACGTGTTCAAGCTGCCGGACTTGGGCGAGGGCACCGTCGAGGCGGAAATCGTTCAATGGCACGTCAAACCCGGCGATACCGTCGCCGAAGATCAGCCGCTCGTCGAGCTGATGACCGACAAGGCGGCGGTGGAGGTGCCGGCGCCGGTCGGCGGCCGCGTGGCGACGCTGCACGGGGAGCCCGGCGACAAAGTGGCGGTCGGTGCGCCCCTGGTCGTGTTCGCGATCGATGCGCCGGCCGCGGAGGCCGCCGGCGCGCAGCCCGCCGGCGCACAGCCCGAGGGCGCGGCAACGCGCGGTGGCAGTGCAATATCCAATGGCGCCGCCACACCGAGCTTGCGCATGCAGCGCGTCATGGCTTCTCCGGCCACGCGCCGCCGTGCCCGCGAGGCGGGCATTGAACTTGCGGGGGTGGCCGGCTCGGGACCGGGCGGGCGCATTCTGCGCACCGATCTTACGGCCGCAGGCGCACGACCGGGAACGGAGCGCGCGGCCGCTACGGCGCCGCAGTCCGGAGTGGCGCCACATGCGGGAACGGCCCCCGCGATTTGGGCCGCGGACGATACGACATCCGAGATCAAGGTCATCGGTGTGCGGCGCTTGATCGCCGAACGCATGAGCGAGGCGAAGCGCAACATTCCCCACTTTGCGTATGTCGAGGAGGCCGACATCACCGAGTTGGAGTCCCTGCGGCAGCACTTGAACGGCAACGCCCCGGAGCAAGCGCCGCTGACCTACCTGCCGTTCGTCGTTCTCGCGCTCGCGCGTGTGCTCGAATCCTTTCCGCAATGCAACGTCCGCTACGATGCGAGCCGCGGCGTGCTCATCCGCCACCGCGCCGTGCACGTCGGCATCGCGACGCAGACCGCCGACGGGCTCAAGGTGCCGGTGTTGCGGCACGCCGAATCCCTGCCGCTATGGGACATCGCCGCGGGGATTCGGCGCCTGTCGGAGCGCGCCAAGGCGAATCTCGCGAGTCGCGAGGAGCTGATGGGTTCGACGATCACGGTCACGAGCTTGGGCAAGCTCGGCGGCATCGTATCGACGCCGGTCATCAATGCGCCGGAAGTGGCGATCGTCGGCCTCAACAAGGCGGTGGAGCGGGCGGTGGTCAGGGATGGCGCGATCGTCGTGCGCCTGATCATGAATTTATCGTCTTCGTTCGATCATCGATTCGTGGACGGTTATGATGCGGCGGCGATGATCCAGGCGCTGCGCGAGCGTCTCGAGCATCCGGCGACGATATTCATACCGAAGGTTCAAGCTCTATGACGGCAGCAGCGCACAGACCCGCATTCGGAACCGTACTGACTTCGCATATGGCGGTCGCCGACTTTCAGGACGGCGCCTGGAGCGAGTTCCAAGTCAAGCCCATCGCGCCGATCGAACTCAGTCCGGCGGCGCACGTACTGCACTACGCGAGCACGTGCTTCGAAGGATTCAAGGCGTTCCGCCATGCGGACCGATCGGTGCACGTCTTCCGCATGGACAAGCACATAGAGCGTATGCGGCAGAGCGCCCGCCATCTTGTGTTGCCGCAACCCGAGCCTCGGCAGCTCGCCGACATGGTGCGCGCCGTCATCGACCGTTGCCGCGATGCCGTGCCGGAGGCGCCCGGCGCGCTGTATTTGCGGCCGTTGCTCATCGGCACGACCCCCAATATCGGCGCCGCGGCGACGCCCGCGGCCGCGGCCTCGCTGCTGGTTCTGGCGAGCCCGGTCTGGGATTATTTCGCGGGCGGCATGAAGCCGCTGCGCATTCTGGTCGACGATGTCAATACGCGTTCCGCGGCGCATCTCGG
>Ga0307372_10001830_pt1 | contig 36068 bp, 25 predicted proteins | sample OX1MG_FD_202533 | JGI IMG/M metagenome (GOLD analysis project Ga0307372, IMG submission 202533) | Soil microbial communities from Risofladan, Vaasa, Finland - OX-1 | ecosystem: Environmental > Terrestrial > Soil > Coastal area > Acid sulfate soil | place: Finland: Risofladan, Vaasa | collected...
CTGCGTAATACCGGTTCAATTGGTAGCAGCGAAAGTCCGTCCACAACTGGAACAGGGGATCGTCAATAACCCGGAGCTGCCGCTCAAGCTTGGGCGGCAGCACGTACTTGACGTTCGAGAAGCCCATCCTCTTCTTCAGCTCCTCCGCTGAATAATTGTTTTGCAGATAACCCCGAAAGTCCTGGATCGCCAGCGGGTGTTGAAAGATCTCCGGCCGCGCCTGCAGGCTGGTGTTGTCAAAATGGATCATGTCGGCCTGTAGGCTTTCGACCCCAAGGCGCACCACTCGCTTGATGTATTCCACATAGCCGGGATGCATGAAGTAGACGCGCTTGCGGAAAGTCTGGTCACCGTAAACCACCGGCTTTCCAAGATAGTCAGGAACAAACCATTGCTCTGCCTCCGGCTCTTCCAGCAGGAAGGTTTCGTAGGCGATGGTGCTGCCCACGTACAGTCCCACCCTCACGTCGTACTTGTGGAAAAGGGCTGTTAGTTTTCGCGCAAGATCGATATGTTCTTTTTCGGCATCTAAACCAAAGCCCTTGAAAAAATCGATGATCGCAACGGTGACTCCGAGATTCTTGAGCTTGCTCACCGTTTCCTCGCTGTGCTCCCTTTGATAATTGGCTTCCTGCCAGGTAGGTGCTCCGCCCGTTCGCAAACGGAAAATTGGCATATCATCCCAACTGCCCACGGCCACAAAGGGCGAGTTTTTCAGCCAGGCCCGAGGCGAACCGGCATCTGCTTCAGCCGCGAGCAGCAAATTGGGAACCTGGGTAACCGATAGCCCCGCCGCTACCCCGCGCATAAAATCCCTGCGATTCATCTTTCGCTCCTTTCCACTTGCGATCTTCGCTCCGCGCCCCGAAACATTTGTGGCCGCCGAAGCATGGGCTTCAGCACACACTTGAAATTCAAAACGCGCCACGGCTTAGTGGTAGTAAGGTCCACACGCTCAAAAGAGAAGGTCAAGTGTATATCAAGTATCGGGAGTTCGGTTACGGCGCCTTTTTTGCGCACGCTGTGACTTTGATTTCCGGGCGTCGGCTTTCGTGCCAAATTCCCGATCGGTGCCCCGGCCTCCTGGCGACAGCGTACATTCCACTCTGTTAAACTGCCTTCGCGAACCACGGATAGGGTCCACACAGCAGGTCGAAAGGGGTCTCCTGCCTTCAAGGACTAAGGGCTTGGAATTGCCGGATGGCTCCCTCACAATGGCCTGAGCTAAATGTCGTTCTGGATTCATAGCGGTAAGGAAAGCGATACAGTTCGAGGCAGGAGAAAAAGCTTGCGCTTCTCGATCATCAGAAACAGTGAATCTGGAGAGACGAACACATCGTTGGCCAAGAATCAAAGCGGCCGATTGAAGGCTGGACGGTTCCTGGCGGTGGTTGGAATCTTCTTGAGCTTGGCCGCGACAGGCGTTGCAAGCCCGCAGCAAGCTCTGCGGCCGATTCTGAATCCTGCCAATGTCCCCGCCTGGTTTCAGACGGGCAGGTTTCGGTCCGCGCGCTGGGATGGCGGGCCGATTGAAGCTAAAAAGGGAGAGCTTACGGGCTGGCCGAATTTCACTCCGGACAATCCCCTGCATATTCTCCAGGCCACGCAAGGCTGGTATAACCCCAAGACCATTCGGTATTTGAAAATCGCCCACATCAACTGGGTGTGGGTTACGTGGAGCAATGGCTTTTCGCCGGCGACCGAAGCAAAGCAGTGGCGCTTGCTCAGGACGTACATCAAGGCGTGCCACGAAAATAACATTCGAGTCGCCGCTTACTTCTCCATCGGAAACATCTTCTGGGAGGACATGTTTGAGCATCTGCCTGCAAGCGTCGCCTGGGTGAAGCGGCGGCCGGACGGCAGTCCGTGGTTTTACAGCCGTCCGAGCCGCTACATGGCGCATATCACGAATGCCGGCTGGCTGGCCTTGCAAAAAGAACGCGTAACAGCCGCAGCGCGAGCAGGCGCGGACGCTTTCTGGATCGACAACACCTTCGGTTATTATGGCGAGCAAAACGTGGCCCATTTCCTCGACGAGATCTATGCGGTTGTTTCCAGGATTAACCCGCACATTGTGATCATGTCGAATTACAACCGTGGCATTTACACTTGGGGCCGCCTGCAGAACGGTGTGACGACCGAAGACGGGCAGGAACCGGGGTACTACACGGACAAGTCCACTCCCGAGCTTGTCACAAATGCCGGGCTACTGCGCTACAACGACGCCATTGGCGAAGGGTGGCGGCCAGTTTCGGTTGAGGATAGAGGGCGGCACACGGGAACTCGCGAAACCACTTTGATGGCGGGCCCGAAATGGCAACTGGCGATTGCCGAATGCGCCATGTACCACACGAGCCTGGAGATTTTTGTGGAAGGGATGTTTCTGCGGGATCTCTATTTTCAGGATACCGAGGCGCTCAACGATTTGCGTGCGATCGGGCGGTATAACGCCTTTCTCGAGCGGAACCAAGGGTACTACACGGAGCCGAAGTCGCTGGCGCAGGTTGCCATTCTGAGCGACACGACCGATAGCATTGTGTCCAGCCTGAACAAGCTCTCCGACCAGCGTCTCAACTACGATGTGCTGTTCAACTACCAGAAACCGCGGCAGTCTGTCCTTGACCACTACAAGGTGGTGGTGGCGCCCAACACGAATCCGCTTAGCAAGGCTTGGGACGCTGCTCTGGCTCGTTGGATGAAAGAAAAGGGAGGGACTCTTATTGCGGTTCAGGATGCCTCCTTGTTTGGTCCCGGGCCGGCGGGCGATGACCAGGACTTTGGGCTGGGCGGACTGCTCGGGATTACCAAGCGAGCGATTCCGCGCGAGTTGCAGGCGCGCCACCAGGGAAAAGGGCTGGCGATCTATTTGTCCCAAATGCCGGCGGCGGGGGAAATGGCAGCTCTAATTCGGAAGCACATGGCAAAGCAGGCGATTGAAGTGGAGCCGCGCGCGACGGTTTTTTCAAACATCGCCTACCAGGCAAAGGAGCGGCGAATCGTCCTGCACCTTCTTAACTACAAACAGGACCTCCAGCAGAACATTCACGTCCGCGCAAGTTTCCCGGTGAAGCGCGTCGAGATTCTTTCACCGGACACCTTGGGCCGGAAGCAGGCTATTGTCCGGAGCGCAGGGAGTGAATCTGAAATCTTTGTGCCTGAGCTCCACACCTACGATTTGGTTGTGATTTACCCGGACCAGGATGTTAACATCTCTTCCATTTCACGTTGACCAGTTAGCGGGTGAGGAACCAAATTGTTCTTGCGGTAATATCCATCGAAGGCTACATGCCCTATAAGAAGGAGTTTTGTGATGACCAAGAAGCTTGTGCCCGTTCTCTTCTTAATGTTGTTCAGTTCAACGCTTTTCGCCCAACAACTCGACCCGGTCACGAAGTGGGCCACGATTGCGGCGTATGAATACCAGGTCCATCCCAATATCGTTTACGGAAAGGCCAACAACGTTGATCTCAAGCTGGACGTCATCACGGCCGGACCCGTCAGTCAGAAGCGACCCACGGTCATTTACATTCACGGTGGCGGCTGGGTAGGCGGCAGCAAAGAATTCTACGAGCTGTGGCCGCTGCCCTTCCTTGCCAAAGGAATGAATGTCGTCAACGTCGAATATCGTTTGGCCCATGTGTCGCTGGCTCCAGCCGCCGTTGAAGATTGCCGCTGCGCGCTTCGTTGGGTATACAGAAACGCCTCGAAATATGGGTTCGACACATCGAAGCTTGTCGTGGCAGGCCATTCCGCGGGCGGCCACCTTGCCCTTATGACAGGAATGCTCCCCCAACACTCTGAGTTCGACACCATGTGTCCGGGGAAAGAGGACTTGAAGGTCGCAGCCATCGTCAACTTTTTTGGCATTACTGACGTCGCCGACCTGCTGCAGGGCCCTGACCTTCGAACCTGGGCGGTTGAGTGGTTGGGGAGCCAGCCCAATCGTATGGAGCTGGCGAAGCAGTTGTCTCCGCTCACCTATGTTCGCAAGGGCTTGCCACCCATTATTACGATTCAAGGTGATCAAGACCCGTTGGTGCCTTATCACCAAGGTGTAGATCTTGAGCGGGCCCTCAACCGCGCTTCAGTTCCAAACCAGCTTGTCACCATTCCTGGAGGAGGGCACGGAGGGTGGAGCCGCAGCGAAAACATGAGAGCGGAGGAAGCCGTGTTTAATTTCCTTCAAGCCCATGGCATATTGCCTCAATGATGTGCGGGGAATCTTAGGCTATCGGACGGTACTGTTTATTTTTTGACCGGCCGGGCGGTCCATCGTATACGCCGTGTCCTTAAAGAGCGAAAACGCTCTGGACAGGCAACGCCCATTACCAAGAGGTGCTCATGACGGAAAAATGCGATCCCCATTCTGGATTTAGCCGTCGCGACTTCCTTTGGCAGGGAGCTTTGCTCGCTCCGGTAGGAGCGATGGGTTTGGGAGGAAGGGCGGCCGGCTCAAACCGGAACACTGCCCGAGGTGCTGCGGCCGTACAGAACAAAGCTGAACTCCTTCCGCGCCTCCGGGCGCTTGGTGTTAACGTCGATGGCCTGCGGTCCTCACTGCGGCTTGCCTGTTCCTGGATTGCGGATGTCGCTCAAATGAAGAGCGACAAGCTGACAACTGAGAAAAACCCTCACGCCCTTCCTTACCAACACTGGAAGGGAGCGATTCGCGGTGAGTACAATGCCGCGCTTCGCCAATGGAGCTTTTTCGCCCCTGTTTGGCACACCGGTCAAGCGATAAAGGCCCTGGTGTTCGCCAGTCAGATTCTTCGAGACCCTTCGCTTCTTGAATCTGCGGAACTCGGCGCGGAGTTTATTGGAGAAGCCCGCATCATTGATGCCAAGAACAAGAATCACGGGCTCATTTGGGGCGCCGAGGGAGTCGTTCATGGGGTGAATACGTCGTGCGTTCTCGAGTGTCTGGATGGCCTCATGGTTCTCGCCAAGGCGACCGGGAAGGCCCAGTACTGGACGTGGGTTGAAGAGGCCGTCAAGTGGGTGGCCCACAACGCCTACATGGGCCGGGGCGTGTTCAGAGATGATTACTCTGTCAAGCGATCTCTGTGGATCAACCCACCCGGAGACAGTTGGTTCCCTCCGATGCACGGCCGACCTCTGCTTGACGACGCCATTTTCCTGAAAGCATTCAAGCACACGGGCCTGCAGGAATACCGGCACATCTTCTATGAAACAGCCGACCGTTTGCTGCGAGATGAGTCTCCGCCGGGGAACTGGATCAACTATCCTCCCTGCAACCCCTTGACGGGGTTAATCCACCCTCGGCAGGCTTACTGGTGGGGATACCCGCAGATTGCCGCCTATCAAAACAGCGGAAAGGCCAAATACCTGGACTGCGCCATTCGCGCAGGCGAATGGTACATCCATGCGATGCGGCACGATGGCGGCCTGTTCCGGGGGACCTTCCGCGACTTCAACACAAATTCGTTCGGTCAGGAAACCAGCGGCATCGAATGCGCGGTGATCCTGTGGCAGGGGCTATGGAAGCTTACCCATGAAGACCGCTGGGCGGCAGCCATGAGCAAGGCTCTCGAGTATTGCATGCGGTTGCAGTTCACAAAACCTTCCGACCCCAACCTTCGCGGAGCCATCCTGTCCACGGTAATGTATCCGGACGGAACCGATCGGTTGCCTTATCATCTCCGTGACCTGGGAACCATATTTTTTGTGCAAGCCGCCGCGGGTGTGCTGGCCGAAGCTTCATGACTGCACTCCTAGCGGATTGATGAATCGCTCAGGGCAGGAGGGTTCCCTGAGTTGCCAGGGGGACGAACAATAAAGGGCACTCCCGTCCCGTGGAAGGAGAAAACATGAGCCCGATTTCGAGACGAGGATTTGGGAAGTCGCTGCTTTCCACGGTGATGCTGCCGGCCGCGTTGCCGGGTTCCGCGCTCTCCTCGGAATCAGCAGCGGCGGGGCGGCCCAACATTGTTTTCATCGTCTGCGACCAGCATAGCGGCCGCTATCTGGGTCTGAATGGTTTCCCATTAGTCCAAACCCCTAATCTGAACCGCCTGGCGGCGCGCGGAGTAAACTTCCAAAACTGCTATTCGAACAACCCGGTCTGCGTGCCGGCGCGGGCGAGCCTGATGACCGGGATGTTTGCTTCAGACGTGGACTCTTTTGGCAATGCGACACCGCTTGGCCCTGACAAGCCGACCTGGGGCAATCGGCTTCGCTCACAGGGTTATTACTGCTGGGCTACCGGCAAGATGGACTTGACCCACGGGGCAGATTACGGCTTTCATGAGGTTGAGGTCTCGAACGGCCATTCCCGAAATCCTGACATCACTTCCCTGTTTCGCGCACCCGTCTGCATGTATCTGCCTGAGCGCCCCCAGGTGAGCGGGTGGTTTAGAGACTACCAGAGTCGAGACGCCGAAAGGGCCCGGCGGGCTCTCCAGTTTCTTCGCAACGAAGCGCCGAAACTGCGCCAGCCCTGGGCGGCGTATGTGGGATTTACAATGCCGCACCCGCGCTGGATCGCGCAGAGAAAATACGTCGACACCTACCCTCCGGGAAAGATGCCCTTGCCCGTTGTTCCCTTAAGTTACCTTGACGAGCGGCCGGAGCCCTTTACGCTGCTTGCAAACTTTCACAATGTATCCGCGCCCATTTCCCGAAAGCGCGTCCAGAGGGCCCGTGCTGCGTATTTCGGAATGATTTCGGAGCTCGACGAACATGTGGGCTCGCTGCTCGATGAACTCGATCGCAGCGGCGAGTCTGAAAATACGCTCATCATTTACACCAGCGATCACGGTGAGATGCTCGGCGAGAACGGCCTTTGGTTTAAGGATGTGTTGCTCGAAAACGCCGCGCGCGTGCCCCTGATCATGGCTGGGGCGGGCCTGCCGCAGGGGAAGACAATCACAACGCCGGTTTCGCACGTTGACATGGTCTCTACGATGCTGGATATCGCGGGAGTTCCGCGGCCTGCTGAATTGCGCGGGCATTCGCTTGTGCCCTTGGTCCACGGCCAGGGTGGGGCCAAGCCGGAATTTGCCTTCAGCGAGTCTCATTCCACAGGCAATATCACCGGCTCCTTCATGATTCGGAAAGGGGATTGGAAATACATCTACTTTACCGGGGATAAGCCGCTGCTTTTCAACCTGAAGGACGATCCCGGCGAATTGAACAATCTGGGCGAGAAGCCGGAGATGGCGGGCTTGGTCCATGAACTGCATCAGCATTTAAATTCTTTGGTCGATCCCGACGCCGTTACCTACCGCGCGTTCGACAGGCAACACCAAATCCTGATGAACATGGTCAATAGCCTCGACGCCGAAAGCTTCTACAAAAGGCTCTTGTCACGGATGGGACCAGCGCAGTCCCGTGTTCTGACTTACAAACTTTATAAGGAAAAGGCGGCCCAAAAGAGTCTGTCATGAACGCCGCTGTGCGCTTGCGGCCGAAGAATTTCGAGAAATTTCAGGCAGACCACTGAGACGGGATTCGCTTCACTCTTCAGGTGGGATTGCCGGCATCCGGATTTTTCCACCTGCTGCGCGCTCAGCGGTTGAGGTAGAATCTCGGCTACGCTCTCTCGGTGCGAACGGTTTGGGAGCGGTTCATTGATATCATTTCGGGCTTGCGCCACGACATCTTCTGGCTGCTGTCGGACGCGCGTTGAAACGGTCCGAGGGAGGAATTGCTTGACGGAAGAAAGTGCAAACCTGAATCCAAAAAATTCCGTAATTGTAACTGGGATCAGCCTACATCCTATTCGAACGCCACGCGTCTCGGGCGACGCTTCTCAGCATGTGTTAATCCGCCTGGAGACGGATTCCGGGCTGGTTGGGGTGGGAGAATACGCTGATATTACGGACCTGCCCCTGACGATGCCCGATCTCGGCGACCTTCAGCAGAGTCTCTCCAATGTGCTCTGCGGGCAGAACGCCATGGAACTGGCTCGGCTGGACCATCTTCTCAGCCTCTTGTTTACGGGGCGCGGAGATGTGGGAGTCTATACGGGAAGTCTTCGGGCCGGCATCGAGATGGCCCTGCACGACCTTGCGGGCAAAGCCCTGGGGGTTCCCGTTTACGTTCTGTTCGGCGGGCCGGTGCGGACGCGCATCAAGGTGTGCTTCCCCATCTTCCGAAACCTGAATGAGCAACACGTGGAGCAGAATCTCGCGCTGGTGGAGCGATTGCTGGCGGAAGGCTTTGATAATTTCAGAATCTATATCGGCGGAAATCCGGACTTTGACGAGCGGTTCCTTTCCCGGCTGCGCGAGCAGATTGGGGATCGGATCACAATGCAGGCCTTTGATTTCAGCAACCACGTCCATCCCTCTGAAGCTGTTCGCCTGACCCATCGCATGCGGAAATACTATGAACCTCAATACGTGGAAAGCGTCGCGCCCGTTTATGACCTTCAGGGCATGGCGGAAGTTCGCGCCAAGCTGGATCTTCCGGTCAGCGAGCATGTGGGCAACGCCCGGCAGGCGATTGCCATGTGGGAGGCGCGGGCCGTCGACATTATCAACGTGGCTAACAGCTCGCATGGCGGCATGCGGGAGTCCCTCAAGGTCTTTGCCGTGGCGGAAACCCTGGGTCTGCGGACGATCCTCAGCACCACCCAGGAGACTTCGCTCGGCACGGCGGCGGAGGCTCACGTGGGCGCAGCCGTCGTCAACGTTCACTATCCCACGGTCGCCATCGGACCCAAACTCTATACGGAAGACCCGGCTCGGAACAAGATCCAGTACGAGGCGGGTTACATGATTGTCCCCGACGGACCGGGATTGGGGATTGAGATTGACTGGGAGAAGGTGGAAGCTTTGCGGTACGAAATTGGCTGGCGCGATTACGGGATCGATCATTCCGTGCCCGACATCCACGATCGAAAGTGGAAAGTGGATTTGGGAACGGGTTTGAAAGGAGTCAGGAAGAAATAAAATGTGGCAGCCGAAAAAAACCAATCTTCTGGAACTCCTTGCGCCGCATCCGCCGCGCACCAACTTTCACGTCATCGCCGTTGACCAGGAATACACGGTTCGCGTCGCCAAGACAGCCGGCCGTTTCCCCTGGCATTTTCATCCTCATGGCGACGAAGGCTGGTTCATTTTTGAGGGCCGCTTGCGAATTGATACCGAAGCCGGGCCCATTGAACTTGGGCGCGGTGATTTCATGGTTATCCCCCGAGGCACGCGCCATTCCCCGGAGGCTCTGGCGCCGAACACGGTTGTCCTGATCTTTAACCGGCGCCAGCTTGGCATGGTTCTTGATGAGCCGGAAGTGGATCTCGGGGGCTTTCAGGAAAATGACGTGGAGTAAATTGCCATGCTGACGAACAAGACAGCCCTGATTACAGGAGGCGGTTCCGGAATTGGCCGCGCCACGGCGATGGAGTTTGCCAAGCACGGAGCTTTCTCAATTATCCTGGACCAAAATGCTGAAGCGGCTGCGAAGGTCACCCGGGAAATTGAGCAGGCCGGAGGAAAGGCCGCCGCGGTATCAGCGGACGTGGCGTCTTCGGAAAAGCTGTCAGCGGCGTTCGACGAGGTCCGCCGCCATACTTCCGAACTCCACGTTCTGGTGAACTCGGCCGGAATCTATGTTTTCAAGAATGCGACGACGGCAGACGAAAACGATTGGGACCGCTGTTTGGGTATTGATTTGAAGGGAGCGTGGCTTTGTGCAAAGCACGCTCTGCCCATGATGATCGTTTCGGGCGGGGGTTCGATCATCAATATCGCTTCCACTCACGCGGTGCGCGCCCAGGGAAATTCCTTCCCTTACGGAGTCGCCAAAGGCGGGATGCTTTCTTTGACCCGGAACCTGGCCGTTGATTTCGGCCCCCAAGGCATTCGCGTCAACTCCATCTCTCCCGGCCTGGTTTTTTCACCGATGACCCTGGATTATCTCGAAGAGAACAAGAAGCTTTCGGCCGGCCAGATCCTTGCCCTTCAGCCTTTGCCGGTCAAAATTCTTCCTGAAGATGTCGCCAACACGGCATTGTTCTTAGCATCCGATATGTCCCGTTGCATTACGGGCGCCAACTTACTGGTCGACGCGGGACGCACCATTTACCTTAGCGTTAAAAATGCCGACTAGAGCATGGGAGTTTTTCAGCTGAAAAAACGCTCCGCAGCCAGCCAGCGAATCGTGTTGATGCTGCTGTTTGCGGCGACCGCCATCAATTATCTCGACCGCCAAACGCTTTCCATCATCGCCCCGATTCTCCACCATCAAATCGGCCTTACCACCATCGATTATTCTCGTGTTGTCTTCATCTTCTTGCTTGGCTACATGCTCAGCCAGTCTTTGGCCGGCAAAGTCATTGACATGATCGGCACGCGGCTCGGGCTTTTTCTCTGCGTGGCGTGTTGGTCGGTTGTCAGCATGCTCCATGGACTTGTGGTGGGCGTCATCAGCCTGGCTGCGCTGCGGCTTCTGCTGGGTCTGGCTGAGGCGGGCAACTGGCCTGGGGGGATCAAAGCTGTCAGTGAGAATTTCCCTCCTGAACGGCGCGCGTTTGCAGTGGGTGTATTCAATAGCGGATCGACTTTCGGAGCGATCATTGCGCCTCCTATTGTAGCGGCGGTGGCGGGAATGTGGAGCTGGCGGCTCATGTTTGTGGTCATCGGCCTTACGGGAGTTGTTTGGGTCGTTGCCTGGCATGTGCTTTACAGGCCGCCGCACGTGATGCCTTTCCAGGCTGCGGGTAATACTGATTCCATCCCGCGCCGTCCCTTTCACCAGTTTTTCAGCGAAAGGGCGGTTTGGGGGTTGATGGTGGGGCGTTTTTTTGCGGACCCGATCTGGTGGTTTTATGCTTTCTGGTTGCCTGAATATCTGTCTCAAAGCCGGGGCTTCAGCCTCATGCAGATCGGGGCCACCGCCTGGATTCCTTTCCTTTTTGCCGGGGTCGGAGGCTGGGTGGGCGGCCATGCCTCGGACGTGCTGGTGCGGCACGGAAAGGCACCCGTAACCGCACGGAAAATGGTGATGGTCGTAAGCGCCATTCTGATGTTCTCGGGCATCCCGGCATTTGAGGTTCACAGCAACTTGTGGGCGATCGTGTGGATCAGCGTGGTTCTTTTTGGTTACACGAGCTGGGCCAGCAATATCCTTGCCCTGCCGGCGGACTTGTTCCCAAGCGAAGAGGTGGCTCAAGTTACCGGGATTGGCGGCACGACGGCGGCTTTTGGAGGAATGCTCTTTACCTTGGCGACAGGGTGGCTGGCGCAGAATGTTTCTTACGGGTCCGTATTCCTGGTAAGTACCGGTATGATTATCTGCTCCGCTATTGTGATTGTGGTGATCGTGCCCCGTTATCGCCACGCCCCGCTTGTTCCCAATTCTCACTAAAACTGAGATTTTTATTGAACGCATTTTCGGCAATTTGTGGCTTGTGCCATGGGATGCGCGGAATCCTTTAAGAATCACAGGAGGGTGTGATCTGCAGCACTGCCGGCACTCCTGAACGAGAGGATATTTAGGTGGAGAAAGTATCTACCTATCTGCCGGAAGCTTCCGTCGATTTCCGGAAGAGAGATGCCGGCAAAGGAGGCAATCATGGCAGGTTTACTTATAAACCCGGTCTTATCCGCAGCAGGGAGCCATACAACCGGACTGCCAAGCGAGGATGCAAGAACCGCCTCGGATCCGTTGAACAAATTTTTGGTGGTTTTGTTTCTCACCGCGGGACCCGTGCTGGGAGCCGTGGTATTTCTTACCTGGTTTGGCGGTCTCGCGTGGGGCTTTCTTGCGTCACTCCTTTAAGACCCCGCGGCAGCATTCACAGCCCATCTTTGCACGAGAGGACACTCTTGTGCGCAACAATCCGCTTCTTTCAGGATACAGTTTAGGGGCTCAGCACATCGGGTGTGATGTTTAGCCTACGAAGATGCCGGGAACCAGCCTGCAATACCGGAGAGAGAGCCTGTCCGAGGATCGATTTGTCAGAAAGCCCGCGCGACGTCAGGCGAGCTTTTTATCCGAGTCCTTGGTCTCTTCTGTAACCCCGCGGATTGCTCCCTTGAATTCACGAATGCCTTTTCCCAAACCCCGGCCGAGTTCAGGCAACTTTCCAGGTCCGAATATGATGAGTACGATGACCAGGATGAAAAAGAGGTGAGTTGGTTCTAAAAGCCCATCCATTACAATACCTCCTGGCGTAGAATTTCTTTCACGCCACTGCGGCCATTATAGCCCCGCGCAATGCAGAACCGAAATTTCTTTTTAGAACAAGACGACGAGGCATCAACAGCCTTAGGGGATCGTGCAATCCCCAGTTCCTAAGCGTCCGGTCCGGCTTTAGTCGTCGGCGACGGGGTATCCCGCTTCAAGCCAGCTTCGCCAGCCGCCATCCATGGAGATAGAGTTCGTATAACCCATCTTTTGCAAGCTCTCGGCCGCTAACGCTGAGCGGAAACCCCCGCCGCAGTACAGAACTAAAATAGCGTCCTTGTCAGGTATCGTCCGCTCAATATCGCGTTCGATAATTCCCTTTCCGATATGGATCGAGCAGGGCAAGCGTCCGGAGGCCCACTCGCTCTCTTCGCGGACATCAATCAGGTAGAACCTTTTGTCCGAATCCAGCCATTCCCTGACCTGATGGATGTCAACCTGGCTGATTTGAGTTTTGCTGTCGGCAACAAGTTTCAAAAAAGAAGGCGAATGCTTCATTGAATACCTCTTCAAGGTTTACAGAGTAGCTTGAGAGCGGCTCTCAGTAAAAGACTGCAATCCCGGCTCTCGGAGGAACCAGGATATTCTAGCAAGAAATCGTCAAAAGCATCCGGCAGCCTGCCAGCGGACCATCCCGCCGATCAGGTCACTGCCAGTATAGGGCGAATTCCACACTCTCTTACGCCGGCCTCTTGCTCAAGTAATAGTAAAGGACGGGTGTGACCATCAGTGAAAGCACGATGGCAATCAGGATGCCGCCGATCACGGCGATGGCCAGCGGTTGGAGCATTTGTGATCCTGCGCCGATCGCGAGCGCCAGCGGGAGGAACCCGAGCGCCGCCGCGAGCGCCGTCATCACGATGGGACGCAGCCGCCGCCGGCCCGCCTGGACGATCGCCTCTTTGGAGCTAAAGCCCGCCGCGCGAAACTTCCCCTCCGCATCCAGGATCAGGATGCCGTTCTTCGCCACGATTCCGATCACCATGATCTGTCCCATAAAAGAAGATAAGTTAAAGGTTGATCCGGTAATCAACAGAGCAAACAGGACTCCCGCGGTGGAAAGGATGGCGGAAGCCAGAATCGCAATCGGGGCGGAAAAGTTTTTGAATTCAAAAAGCAGAACCAGGAATACAAAGATCACCGCCAGAAACAAGACCAGGACCAAATCGCGGAATGATCGTTGCTGCGTCTGGTAAAGGCCGCCGTATTCCACTCGAATTGACGACGGAAGATGGAGGCCCGCCATGACCTGCTTGACGGCCGCGATTCCATGGCCCAGGTCCAGGCCCTCCAGGCGCGCCGTGACGGCCACGTACCGCTGCTCGTGGTCCTGCAGGATTTCCGTCTGCCCGGGCAGTTTGCTGATGGCGGCGAGAGTTCCCAGGCTGGCCAACTTTCCAGTGGGACTCACCATGAGGGTATTGTTCATCGAACGGAGCGACGAACGGTCCTTCCTTGGATAGCGAATGCGCAGGGTGTAAGGGCGGTCGTTCACCACAGCCGGCTGCGCAGCCGGCACGCCGTCCAGCATGGCGTCGGCCTCCGTCACCACGTCCTGAGGCGTGAAACCGGCGTGAGCCGCCTTCGTCAGATTCACGTGGTATACGATGGCCGGGCCGCTGGTGGTTGAATCAATGCCATCGTCAATATCGACAACGGGATGTTTGCCTCCGACTTGGATGTTGCCGATCGCATCTGCCACCCTGGGCGCCCATGCCTTGAGAAGTTTAGCGTCGGGAGAGAAGAGCTCGATGAAAATCGGCTGCGGCGCGCTGGTCAAGTCGCCGATCATGTCCTGGAGCTTTTGGACGAAATCCACACTCACCGCCGGTTCCTGCTGGGCTACCTTGGCGCGGATTGCGTTCATGATTGCCCACACATCCCGGCGCCGATGGGTCTTGAGCTTTACGGAAATATCACCAGTGTTCGCCTCCGTCACGGCGGCCAGGCCCAACTGGAGTCCGGTGCGCCGCGAAGTGTTCGCAACCTCGGGCATCGAGTGGATAATCTGCAGAATATGGTCCAGCATGCGGTTCGATTCCTCCAGCGAGCTGCCGGGCGGCGTCACATAGTCCAGGATAAAGCTTCCTTCATCCATGGGGGGCAGCAGGTCGGAACCGATATGGCGGTAGCAGAAAAAAGAAACCACGATGAGCACCACGGCCAGAATCGCCAGCAGCCAGGGGCGTTCCAGCGCGCGGCGAAACCAGTGATCGTAAAAACCAATGATGCGGCTGATGATCCTTCCCATCGAGCGTTCTTCAAGCGCCATCACCCGCCTCATTTCGATTTGCTCGGGCGTGAGGTCGGCCTGAGGTTCCTGCCCGCCCTCCGCCGCGCCAGCGGGTGGCGCGGCAGGGGGCTCCCGGCCGTCCTGATTCCCGCCGGGCAGTTCGGCTTCAGGCTTGGCCTTGTGGCGCAGCAGATAGAGGCACAAGTTGGGGGTCCAGGTGAGCGCCAGCGTGAGAGACGCGAAAAGCGCGACGCCGACGGTGACGGCAAGCGCGCGAAAGAAAACACCGGTCACTCCGGTGATGGCAATCAAAGGCACGAAGACCACGATGGGCGTGAGCGTCGAGCCGATCAAAGGCACGGTCAGTTCTTTAAGCGAGTGAGCGACGGCTTCGAACCGGTTTTCGCCCGCCTCGCGGCGCAAGACCGTGTTCTCAACCACCACGATGGCGTCGTCGATAATTAATCCCACCGCTGCCGCAAGGCCCCCAAGCGACATGAGGTTGAAGCTCTCGCCCAGCCCTTTCAGCGCGATAAAAGTCATGAGGATGCTGATCGGAATCACCATGCCGGCGATGAACGATGATCCCCAGTCTTGCAGAAAGAGCACCAGCACCGCAGATGCCAGGATGATCCCGATCAAAATGGCGTCCCGGACGCTCTTGATGGATTCCCCCACAATCCACGATTGGTCGTAAAAATTGCTGACCTTCACCCCCGGCGGCAGCGTCCGCTCGATCTGGTGCATTTCTGTTTTAACTTCCGTTGCGACGCGCATCGTGTTGCTCGCGCGCTGCCGGTTCACGTTGATCAGCACAGCCGGCTGCCCGTTTGCCGTGACGATGGTGTAGTTGGGCGCAATCCCTGAAGAGACGTTGGCAACGTCGCGGATGTAGAGGGGATTGCCGGCGGCGTCCTTCTTGACATAAATGTTGGCGATTTCCGGCGGATGATGGACCTGGCCGCTGATCAGTCCCAGATACAACTGGTGATCGTGCGTCAGCAATCCCGGAGACTGGATCAGGTTGGAGCGGTCAACCGCTCCGAGAAGATCCGAGATGGTCAGGTGCGTTACCAACAGTTTGGCCGGGTCGGGCGTGATATGGAATTCCGGCACCTGCATGCCCTGGATCACAATGTTTCCAACACCCGTCAGGCTGTTCAGCCGAGGTTTGATGCCGTACGTGGCCAGTTCCCAGAGCGTGGTTTGCGGCACCGTCTTTGACGTCAGGCTGTAGCCGAGGATCGGGAAGCTTGAAAATTCCAGGCGATTCGTTTCAATCCGGGTGGTGGGCGGCAGATCGGGCCGTATTCTTGCGATCGCTGCATTCACGCGCTGGAGCGTCTGGAACATGTCGACGTGCCAGTCGAAGAAAAGGTCGATTTCCGCAGAGCCGCGGCTGGTGATGGACTTCACGTCCTGAATCCCCAGCACGCCGCCCACAGCTTCTTCAAGGGGCCGCGTGATGGTGACCATCATCTGGTCGATGGGCATCACGCCGTTGTCGACAGCGATGATGACGCGAGGGAAATTCGTCGTTGGGAAAACCGCAATGGGAATCGTGAAGCCCAGATAGGCTCCTACGAGCGCGAGCGCGATGATCAGGAAGAGGATCGGCTTGGTCTCCCGCGCGAACCAGTAGGAGTTTGCATTCTTTTGACGCGGGCCGGAAGGGGCCGGTACCGCAGGTTTTGGTCCTGTGCGGTTATCCATCTGGAGCCTAATATTTCACCCGGGTGCCATCCGGCAGCCCGTACGCGCCTTCACTCACGATCAGGTCTCCCTCTTTGAGCCCCTGGGTAATTTGCACCTTGCCGTCCTGCTCGATGCCGGTTTGAACCTGGGTTTGATGAGTCTTATGGCCGGGGCCGATGACCATGACAAACTTGCCCTGACCGGAATCTGATACGAGCGCGGACTTCGGAATCACCAACGCGTCGGGCGCTTTCCTGGCGATGACGCTGACGCTGACGGTTGAGCCCGGCTTCAGTTGGTCGCGGGGATTCGGAGCCTGAACCCACACCTGGACCGTCGTACTGTCAGGATCGAGCGCCGGGCTGACCACCGTGACTTTTCCCGCGACCGCCTTGGTTTCTCCTGGCACGGAAACCTCCGCAGGATCGCCCACCTTCAGCAGCGCGGCCTCTGATGCGGGGAAATGGGCCCGCGCCACAACCTGGGACAGGTTCATCACCGTCATCAGCGGCGTGCCGGAAGCTGCCATCTCTCCTTGGTAGAGCGGCCGGTCGGTTACCACGCCGTCGATCGGACTCCGAATCTCGGAATAGGCAAGCTGTGCCTGTGCGTTCTGGTACCTGCCCTTGGCGGCCGCCAGTTGTCCCTGGGCCGCTTTCAACTGCGCTTTCAGTCCCACGGAATGCAGCTTTTCGAGTTGCTGCTTAGCGGTCTGCAACTGAGTCTCGGCCTGGGTCAGCCCGACCTCCGCCTGGTTCAGTTGTTTTCCCGCCAGCGCGCCCTGCTGATAGAGCTTTTTGCTGCTCGCGTACAATTGCTGCGCGGCTTTGTATGACGCCTTCGCGCTCGTCACCGCAGCTTCCGCCTTCTGCGTCTGCTCAGGCAGATTGGAGGCGGAAGTGCTCTCGTAATTCGCCTCGGCCTGTTGATAAGCACCTTTGTTCTCCGCAACGGCGGCCGCCAGATCGCTGTTCTCGAGCATCGCAACCAACTGCCCGGCGCGCACCCGGTCTCCGCGCTCAACATAGAATTTTTCCACCGGGGCGCTGATTTTTGGAACGATTGTCGCCCGATGCAACGGGTACAGAACCGCTTCCGTAGAAACCTGCTGGCGAATCTCCGACCGCTCAACACGCACAACCTGGACCGTAACGAGGGGCTCGCTTTCCGGAGCCTGCTTCCCACCGCACCCGGCCAGAACCATCGAAACACCCAGCGCCAGCAAAGCCGGCATCCGGTATTCGAACAGTTGCCAACCGGGCCTCCGCTTCGCCGGTTGCAGTGCCGCGTTGCGCCCGCTCAGGCGTCCGGCAAGGTCAGAGGAGTTTTCAGTCCTAACGATTTTCTGGCCCCGGGCCAGCAGCGGTTGTTCAGGTGGCATCAATTAGAAGCTCCCCGTGAGGGTCTGGAGATTGGCCAGGGCTAACCGATAGCGCGCCAGGCCCGTTGCGTAACTGTTGCGGGCCTGCGTCAAAGTGTTTTCAGCGTTCAACAGGTCCAGAACCGTTGTGTCTCCGGCCTTGTAGCGCAGCGTGTTCAACCTTAAGCCCTCCGCGGCAAGATTCGCTGAACTCTCGAGCGTGCTCAACTCCGCCCGGGCCGTGCGAGCTTCATTATAGTAGGAATACAGGTTCTTCAAAACTTGGCGCTGGGCAAAGCTCAGATCCGCGCGCGCCTGCCGCCGCTGGTATTCGGCCTGGCGCAGCTTGCTGAACGTGGCCCCCCAATGCCACACCGGAACGCTGAGCGTTGCCGTCACAAAGAAGCCGAGGTTGGGCAGCTTGCCTGCCTCCGGGAACGCACTGGCTCGGCTGCGCAGCGCCAGGGCGTTGGCTTCGATGCCGTAATCGACATCAAAAGAGAGCGTCGGCAGAAAAGCCGCCCGCGCTTGCGAGACGCCGTATCTCGACTCGCGCAAAGCCGCCATGGCAGTGCGAACCTCCGGGTTGCCGGCCGCAGCCATGTTCATGGCATCCACAAGCGTAGGGAGCGGCGGAGAGGTGTCCAGATCATCCACCACGTTGAAGTTTTGATTGAAATCCGGAAACAGCAGCACGGCCAGGTTGAGGCGCGCATTTTCCATGGCGAGTTTCGCCTCATGGAACGCCTGCTGCTGCTGGTTATCTTGGATTTCAAAGGTAATCACGTCGCTGTGAGCGACTTCGCCGCCCTTCTCCAATTCCCGGCTGACATTGAGCGAGCGTCGGGCGTAGTCCCGGCTCTGTTGCGCGGTGGTGTACTGGCGCTCGGCAACCACCAGGCCATAATAGGCCGCGGTGACGGTCACGTTCAGCCCGCGCCGCGCAATCTGCTGCTGCGCCCGCGCCAGATCTTCCGCCGCGGTTGCGCGCCGGTATCCGGCAAGCGTGAAGGTGTCGGCGGAGATGGTCTGTCGAAAAACGCCCCAGGCTCGGTAGACGTGAACGCCGTCGTTTGTGACGAATCGTCCGCTGGGAAGAATGCCGTTGCCCTGAGTAGTGAGATCCTGCATGGTGTAATCGGCCGAGGGCAGAAGCGACGCTCTGGACTGAACAACATTCTCCCGCGCCATTTTTGCGGCCGTCACCGCAGCTTGGAATTGGGGGCTGTACATTCTTGCGCGCCTGAGCGCATCTTCCAGCGTTAGGGTAAGTGGAGCATCCTGGTTGGAGTTGGATGCTGCGGACTTCGCCGACGGCGCAAGTTGAGCCTTTAAAGTCCCGGATGGACCGGCCGCGCCGCCGGACTGTCCCGCGGCTGCGGCGCTGGTTAAACAGAGCGCCACGATCAGCTGGACAGTCAGTTTCAATCGCTCAAACCTGTGTGGGTCGGTTGGCACGGCCACCTCCTGGTTTTGGTTTCTCATTCGCCTGTCCGTTCAACGCCGAACCTAAAAAGCAGGCGGTCCCGCAAAAAACAGGGGCGTCGACCGGCGGGGAAAAGCTCGAAAGGCAATCTTACACTTTGCGCGCTTCAGCGCGGATAATCCTCGTTCGCTTGCGTTCGCCCGTGTCTTCCAGACCTTCCTTACCATAGCCGACCCGGCCGGAACGATACCTGAATTCTGAATTAATTTTTGTTTAGCTGGAAGCGAGGAGAAGAATTGCGTGAACTGCCTGGCGCGCCCCACAAACGGAATAGGTTATTCTCCGACTGTCCCGCGAGCAGCCTAATCCTGCAACTGATGGCAACTTCCGCAGTCCGTGGTGGCTTTCTTTTCACGGTGGCAATTCACGCACCAAGCCATGGAAAGCGGGGTTTCGCGCCATAAGTGGTCGCGCTGGGCCACAGGTCCGTGGCAGGACTCGCATTTGACGCCGGCGTCAAGGTGCGTCTTGTGGCTGAAGATAACGAAACTCGGAATCTCATAGACTCTTGCCCAGGGGATCGGCCTTTTCTGCTGCACGTAGGCTTTCAGTTTTTCAATTGCCGGACGGCCAGCGCCAATAGAACTGTGGCAGGTCATGCACTTTGGAGTTTGCGGCAGAGTCATCGTGTCACCAGGCGCCGGCATCTCGTGGCAATCTTGGCATTTCAGGCCCAGCGCGACGTGCAATTTATGGCTGTAAGGGATGGGCTGGGTGGGCGCCTGCGGATGGGCCGGTGTGGTGGACGCCAGAGCGGCGGAAAGCAGGGCGAAAAAACAGAGGTTCAAATTTCCCTCGTGCGCATCTGTTCAGCCAGATATTCCGCGGCTCGCATGGCCAATGCGCTGATGGTCAGGGTTGGGTTCTGACAGCCGCCGGAAACAAAGGCGCTTCCGTCAACGACAAATAAATTCTTGATGTCGTGCGATTGATTATATTTGTTGAGCACGGAAGTTTTGGGGTCGTCTCCCATGCGGCAAGTTCCCAACTCATGAATACTTTCGCCCGGCGGGACCATCTGCCAATGCTTTGCTAGAACTTCAAATCCTGCCGCTCGGCACAATTCTTCACTCACCTGCATCGAGTCCTTCGCCATCGCAAATTCATTGTCGCTGTATTTCGCTTGAACGTGCAGAGCCGGTATGCCCCAGGCGTCAGAAACCTTTTTGTCGATCCGCACATGGTTTTCATAGCGCGGCAAGACCTCGCCGATCGCCCATATGCCGAACCCGGCGCCGTCCACTTCCGCCAATTGCTTTTCCAGGGCCTCGCCATAAGCAGGAAAGTACTTGGCGTCCGGAGTGCTTCCGCTGCTGAAATCCAGCAGGTAGCCGCGGATAAAATTTTTCTCGCGCGTCTTGAGATTGCGGAACCTCGGAACGCAACCGCCGCCGCCCATCAGCCCCCGTGGAGGATTGCCGCCCCGCGCCTGCGGCACCACGGCCACCACAACGTCTTTGACGTAGAACTGGTCAAACAAATAGTGCCCGAGAACGCCGCTCGAGTTTGCGAGGCCCGAGTTGAGCAGGATGCGCGTGCTTTCAAGGCAGGAAGCGCCCATCACCACCACCCGCGCCTTCACGTGATAATCGTGCCGGCTCCGGCTGTCAATAAAATAGGCGCCGTTGGCGAGCCCCGTCTTGGGGTCCGTCGTGATCTCGCGCACGACGGCGTCCGAGATAATTTGCAGGTTTCCCGTCTCGATCGCGCCCGGCAAAAGCAGATTTACGGAACTGGCCAGTTCTCCACTGGCGCGCCGCACTTTCGTTGTGGCGATGCCCCTTCGCGCCGCGGCGGCGTCAAAGCGCCGGATCGAGCCACTGTCCGGCGAGTTATCTTCAATAAACACCCCATCGGGAAGCTGCGGCAGGCCCGCCTTTTGGCCGGTCACTCTAAAAATTCGCTCCGCCCGGTCGTAGTAAGAGGCCAGATCTTCATACCGGATGGGCCAGTTTTCACCGTAGCCGTCGTGGTCCTTGCAACGAAACTCGTAGTCGCTGAGCCGCAGGCTCCAGCGTCCCCAAAACAGCGTCTTTCCGCCCACCAGTCGAACCCGAACCCAGTTGTACGGGTCGGAACGATCATAAGTGTAGGGATTTTTCTTCTGGTCCGCCCACACGTTGCCGTTGAACTCGTTGGCCTGCGTCACGTTCGGGAATCGGCCCGGCTTGCCGAAGCCGCGGTAAGGAAGATCGTAGACGCGCTTGAAACCGCGGTCACGCTCAAAGTCCACAGCCGGCCCTGCATCGAGCATCAGGCATCGGATGCCTTTCTTGGCCAGCACGTGCGCGGCCGAACCGCCTGACGCGCCGGAACCGATGATCAATACGTCATAGTCAGTGTTCATGTCAGTCGTTGATTGGATACCAGTAGATTCCCATGCCGCCCGCCCTGCGGTTGCGACGGGAAACCACGCTGATATATTGCCGCGAATTTCGGGTTGCCTTCAGGATATCTTCCTTCGCCGCCCGCAGGAAGCATGTGAAAGGGTCCGTAGACGGCTCATAAGCCCACGGCTCGTGCAGCGGCGCAAGGATAGGCCGGGCCTGCTCCGCTGTAATCTCGCCGAAGGGTTTGCCCGTCCGCTTGCGGGCTTCCTGGTTCAGCCGGTCGAGGCCCTCGTTGTAGAGCATGACGCGGTCGGGAGGGGACTGGCTGATGAGAAAATCCAAAAATTCCGCAGCCTTGGCGTCCAAGCCGCCAGGGGTGTCAGGCAGTGAGGGAACCAGGATAGAACTCAACTTGTTGAGCGCGGCGAATTGGTCGGCGTTGAATGCCTTGACCACCGTATCCGCGTGCGTATCCGCAGCCACGGTGGGTGTATCGGGCATTTCATTGCTGGCGGCGGGCGCCGGGGCAGCCTCCTGCGCGGGCAGGGGGACCGGCAAGGCCAGGGCAGCCGGCAGCGTCAGTATTGAGCGGATAGCGGTACGGCGCTTCATCGTCACCTCTTACCTCGAGCGCTCAAAAGCGTAACCTGGATTAACGCCCTTCGGACAAGCTGCGTAACCTATCACCCCACCCTTGCCTCTGTCAAGAATGCCTGCATATTGAAGCCGGAAATTGCCGTGGGTTCAAGGTGCGGACCCTCCCGCCCCTGGCAGCCTGTCAGAAGCATGGCTTTGGCGTTCGGCGCGGTTATGGTTTATTCTTTAACTTACATCTTTGCAAATTGAATGATCGGCTCAGAAAAACCCCGTTGATCAGGAATCCTTTATTCCCATTATGACCGACCCAAAAACTCTCTCCCCTGACTTACTGCTTCACATTGCCCAAGTTCTGGACGTTCCCATGCGCGGCCTAGTGGCCGTGATTGAGTTGCTGGATGAAGGCGGCACGGTCCCCTTCATCGCGCGCTACCGCAAGGAGGCGACCGGCAACCTTGATGAGGTTAAGGTGCGCGGCATCCAGGAAAAACTGGGCTACTTTCGCGAGTTCGTGGCGCGCCGCGAGACGATTCTGGCTTCCATCGCCGAGCAGGGCAAGCTGACCGATGAGCTCAGGAGTCGCATTGAAGCGACTCTCGACAAAAGCGAGTTGGAAGACTTGTACCTGCCTTACCGGCCGAAGCGCCGCACGAAGGCGACCATAGCGCGGGAAAAGGGCCTGGAACCCCTCGCGCTCTATCTCTGGGCGCAGCAGCCGGCGGCCGAATCGCTTGAAACCCTGGCCCGCGGTTTGGTGGATGCGGAAAAGGGCGTCAACAGCCTGGAAGAGGCGCTCGAAGGCGCGCGCCACATTGTGGCCGAGATGGTCAGCGAGGACGCCGATTTGCGCGGAGCGCTGCGGAAGATGATGTTTGAAGAAGGCGTGGTGGTAAGCCGCAAGGTGGCCGACGCCGTTGACGAGCAAGAGAAATACAAGATGTATTACGAGTACCAGGAGCCGGTGAAAGCCATCCCGTCTCACCGCATGCTGGCCATTCGCCGCGGCGAAAGCGAAGGCGTCCTTTACTTCCTGATCGAACTGGAGCCGTTGCGCGCGGTTTCCATGCTGAAAGAACGAATTTTGCGCCTGTCAGGCGATTGGACGCCGCAGCTTGAAGCTGCCATTGAAGACTCGTGGAAGCGCCTGCTGAACTCCTCCATTCAGGCTGAAATCCGCATGGAAGTGAAAGAGCGCTCGGATGGGGAAGCGATTCAGGTATTTCGCGACAATCTGCACAATCTGCTGCTCTCGCCGCCGGCGGGGCCCATTTCCGTTCTGGGAATCGATCCCGGCATGCGCACGGGCTGCAAGATTGCGGTCATTGACGAAACCGGAAAGTTCCTTGCCAACGACGTCATCCACCTGCATCGCTCCCAGGGCGAGAAAGAAGCCGCGGCCAGGACGCTCGAAACCCTGTTGCAGCAACACAACGTCCGCGCCATCGCCATCGGCAACGGCACGGCTTCCCGCGAGACGGATGCTTTTGTGCGCGATTTCCTGCGCGCCAGGCGGCTGGAGCAGGTCTTTTCCGTGACCGTCAGCGAATCGGGCGCCAGCGTCTATTCCGCCTCGGAGGTTGCGCGGCAGGAGTTTCCGGACCTCGATCTCACCGTGCGCGGCGCCATCTCCATTGCGCGCCGCTTGCAGGACCCGCTCTCGGAGCTGGTCAAGGTTGATCCCAAGTCGATCGGAGTCGGCCAGTACCAGCACGACGTTGACCAGCGCCAGCTTCAGGCGTCGCTCGAAAGCGTGATTGAAAGTTGCGTCAACCGGGTGGGCGTTGACCTGAACACTTCGTCGTGGACGCTGTTGCGTTATGTTGCCGGCATCTCGGAACGGACCGCCCTCAGCATCGTTACGTTTCGGAATGAGAACGGCAAATTCCGTTCGCGCGCGCAATTACGGAAAATTCCGGGTATTGGCCCCAAGACGTTCGAACAGGCAGCCGGGTTTCTGCGCATCCGCAACGGCGACAACCTGCTGGACATGACCGCCGTCCACCCCGAGTCCTATCAAATCGTGGAACAGATCGCCCAATCTCTGGGCGTTCCCATCGAGGAGCTGATTAAGAACCCGGCGCTTTTGCAAAAGGTCGACCGCAACCGGCTGTCGGCCGGAACCTACACTCTGAACGATATCCTGGAGGAATTGCGGCGGCCGGGGCGCGACCCGCGCGACCAGTTTGTAGCGCCCAGCTTCAACGAGCAGGTGCGTGAACTCTCCGACGTCGAGCCCGGAATGACGCTGGAAGGCGTAGTCACCAACGTGACCAAGTTCGGAGCCTTCGTCGATATTGGCGTTCATCAGGACGGGCTGGTCCACATCAGCGAGCTTTCCAACCGCTACGTGAAGGACGCCTCGGACGTTGTGAAGGCCGGCCAGATCGTCAAAGTAAAGGTCTTAAGCGCGGATGCCAAGACCAAGCGCATTGCCCTCTCCATCAAAGCCCTGCAAGGTCCCCCGCCGCCCAGGCGCGGGCCCAAGCCGCAAACCAAACCAGAACCCGCGGTCGAGGAGAAAATCGCGCTGCTGGCTTCCAAATGGAAGACGCGTTAGTGGCGAGCCGCCGCAACCGTCGTTTTTTAACGTCTGATATCTCCGGAAGGAAGACCCCACCCCGGAATCTGTGAGCCTGTCCCTCCTCAGCGGTCAGTTCGGCAGCGACCAGATCTGGTTCTGCTGGTTGTGTCCGCAGGGCTCGATCGTGAGGCTTTGATGATCGCTCGCCGGGCCGGTGGCGCTCAGGCACTGGTGGTCCTGGGCGCTCTTGAGGTTGCCCTCGAGCGTGTAGCGCCAACGCTGGGTGCTCGCGGCGCGGCAGGCTTCCATCACCGGTTTGCCATGGGCAACGCCCAGGCAGCGCCCGCCCAGGGAGCGCAACGCGCCGCTGGAAGTGACCACCCAACTCTCGCCGCGAGTTCCGGAGCAGGCTTCAACCTGTCCCGGAGCAGTCAGGCAGCGGCTGTAACTATCGATGTTGCGATGATGGCGATCGGGGTTGGTGGTCATGATGATGGCGCCGGTGCGCGAAGGCCTGCCGCAGTGGGCGGAAGGCTGAACGCGCCAGATGGCGGTGTCGTGAGGCGCGATTTCGGCCTCAAGAGCGGAGATTGCGGATTGGCGCTTGTCGTTCCAGAGATTCCGCACCTCCAGCCGGCATCCGGAATTTGCCGCATAGCCGAAATCAGCCGGGCGCAGGCTGACGCGGACCGGCGCAGCGCTGCGGTTGAGCACTGCGACCGCGGCATCACCCGCCGCGAGCGGCTTGAACAGAACGTCCATTGCGTTGCTCCGCCGCACCAGCGTGGCCATCCGGCCGAGCGGGTCCTGGTCGATTGCGATCACGGCGCGCTTCCCGAGAATGGCAATAGCCTGAGGGCTGAGCTTCGCAACGTCCGAGCTCAAAATCAGCGGCGCGGACATCATGGACCACAGGGCCAGCTGGCTGCGGCTTTCAGCCAAGCTCAGCCCGCTATCCCCGCCGATAATAAAATCGGGGTCATTCCAGTTGCCGGGTTTCTGGAACCGGCCCAGCGGAAGGTTGTAGGCGTAGTTCCACAGCACGCTCGGAAAGCGCGGAGCGTCGGGGTCCTTGGCGTGGTAATTGGCCATGTCGGAGCCTTCACGCCACAACTGGCCGTAATATCGGACCCAGCTCAGCACGTCGTACCATTCCGGCGTGCCCTGGAAGTATGCGGGAGCCGATTCTGAGAAAACGATGGGACGGTCCACACTCTTGAGCGCCGCGCTCTCCCGGGCATAGGCCTTGCGGAAGGCGGCGTCTTTGCTGCTGCCTGGGGGCACGTAGACGTTACAGGCGTCCAGCTTGAGATAATCCACGCCCCAGGAGGCAAAAAGCCTGGCATCCTGGAAAAAGTGATCTTTGCCGCCGCCTTTCGGCTGGCCGCTTCCCGCAAGTCCGTCGCAGGTTGCGTAGCCGGAATCTTCATAAATGCCGAACTTCAACCCCAAAGCGTGGACGGCGCTCGCCACCGTCTTTATCCCCTGCGGAAACCGCACGGGGTCCGGTTGCAGGTTGCCTTTCGAGTCACGGCCTTTCTGCATCCAGCAATCGTCGATGGTCACCGTCTGATAGCCACGCGCGGCAAGCCCGGTCGTAACCAGGGCTTTGGCGTTTGAGACAATCGTCTCGGCCGTGACGCCGCACTGGTAATGGTCCCAGTCGTTCCAGCCCATCGGCGGGGTTGCGGCCAGCATTTTCAATCCGTCCGCGGGCGCTCCAAAGGCGGAAACCGCTGCGCCCGAGACTGAAGCGAGAAACAGCAAAAGCAGCAAAACACCCGGCATGCGCCTTGGCGATGAAACAGCAATCGGTCCGGGACAGCCTGCACCAATCGAGCTCGCAGTCGCGCCGGCGCCGGATACACTCCGTCCGACTGTCTTAGGATTATTCACGTGATGATTCCGTTTTAGCAAAGCGAACGCACCTCCCATGCGGGGATATTAATAATAAGGACAGAAAAGAGTAAATCTGCGGCCGAGGCCGTTGTCAAGCCATTTTCACCAGGCTCAAGCGTGTTCGTGCGCGGGCATCCGCTCCAGCCGGCGAGAAGCGCCTTGGCCGGTCACGGCGGCTGCAAACGATTGGCAGCCAAACAAAACTCAATCTTGTTAACCCTGAAAATTCGGCGACGGACTGAGGGTTCCGCGCCAGTTTTTCCGCTGGTACGCGGGTTTGAAAGGCGCCCGGCCGGAGGCGCTGACCATCTTGTCGTCCTTCCTTGGCAAAAGCCGGATTGAGAAGGCCCTCAATGAGGGTGGAGTCAAATGGAAGTTTCTTAAGACGGATCGTATCCCGCTGAGGAAGATTTTGATCGCCAGGGCAGAAACGCTGTCGGCGCGCGAAAGAAGCGATAGATCACTTCGGAAAAGCAATTCCGGCAAATGGACGAAAGAGCTTTTTCCCATCCTGCTCATGAATGCGTGAGAGGTTTGCGTTGGGCTTTAGAGGCACATTCAGGAAACTGCCCTATTTTATACGCGTGAAGTGCCGTTGCGTGGGCGGTCTGGCCATGCATTCTGCACCTTGCAAGGCAAGCGGCTTAGCGGATTGCGCCGACTAACGGGTTTATCCCGCCACACCTGGCAGCGCTCGATCTCACTGAATGTGATTTAGGTGCAGCGGCGATTCGTGAACGGCTCCGATTTAATGAGCACCAGCATGCGGGTGGGATTCGATTGGAACAGGCCGCTTTTCCCGGTGGGGGGCCCCAAATAGCTCCACCTTGGAGGGAGATTGCCGATACTATAAAGGGTGGGTGAATCCGGCGCGGCCGCTTGTGCCGGTCATGCCCGGGTTCACGGAAGCTCCAGGTCCCCCAGAGGAATCGCATGCCCAGTCGGCTTGCTTTCGGCAACGCCGCGCGCCCGAAGAACCATTTGGCAGCTATCGGCATCTAAAAAAGAAGGCGGACCTGCTTTGCCGAGCGCGGCCAGCATCCGACATCCTGCCGGGGCTTGGTTTCGAGGCGCTGGATTCTCGGTGCTAGAATAGGAAAGAAGGTTTGCCGATCCAATAAGATGAGAAATAGGGGCCAGGCGGCGGGAGTCAAATCCGCGTTCCAGGAGACCCGAGACAACGATGAACGATAAACTGAAAAATGCCGCTGAATTCACCGATCTGGCGATCCTGCCGGTTCGAGACACCGTTTTGTTCCCCAACGCCATTCTGCCGCTTACGGTGGGACGCGAAAGCTCGCTCGAGCTGATCAACTCGCTGCCCGAGGGCGAGAAGTACATCGGAGTGATTGCCCAGCGCGATCCGCGCGTGGACGCCCCGCAGCCGGCGGATCTCTACCAGATTGGCACGGTGGCCTACGTCCACAAAATCATCAAGCTTCCCACGCAGAGCCTTTTTATCTTTGTCGAAGGGCTGGAGCGGATTGCGCTTGAAGACGTGCTGCAAGCCACGCCCTATCTGCGCGCCAAGGTAAAGCCTTTGCCCGACGTGCTTCCGGTGGAAAAGGGCTCTGACTTTGACGCCCTGGTGCGCAGCGTGATGACCTTGTTCCAGCAGGTGGTCACGCTCTCGCCCACCTTGTCGGACGACTTGCAGACCGTGGTCATGAACATCGACGATCCGGGCCGCCTGGCGGATTTTATTGCCGCCAATCTTCCCTCGCTTTCCAGCACGGAAAAGCAGGAACTGCTCGAGAGCATTGACCTTCAGCCGCGCCTCGACCGCCTGAACCACCTGCTGGCGCGGGAAGTCGAGGTGCTGCAGCTCCGTTCGAAAATTCAATCCGACGTGCAGGATCAAGTCACCCAAACTCAACGCGAGTATTACCTGCGGGAACAACTGAAGGCCATCCAGAAGGAGCTGGGCGAAGCGGACGAACAGCAGGAAATCGAGGAGTTGCGCAAGAAGATCGAGGCCGCCGGCATGACCGAAGAGGCCCGCAAGGAAGCGCTGCGGGAGCTCAGCCGGTTGGCGAAAATGTCTCCGGCGGCGGCCGACTATCATGTCACGCGCACCTATCTTGACTGGCTGGTGGCGCTGCCCTGGGACAAAGTCAGCGATCTCAAGGTGGACATCAGCAAGGCCAAAAAGGTGCTCGAGGAAGACCACTACGACCTGGAAAAGGTGAAGGAGCGCATTCTCGACTACCTGGCGGTTTTGCAACTGAAGCCCCAGATGAAGGGTCCCCTGCTTTGCTTTGTGGGGCCGCCCGGAGTCGGCAAGACCTCGCTCGGCAAATCCATCGCTCGCGCTCTCGACCGGAAATTCATCCGCCTGTCGCTCGGCGGGACCCATGATGAAGCCGAGATCCGCGGGCACCGCCGGACTTATATCGGCGCGCTTCCCGGACAGATCATGCAAGGCATTCGCCGCGCCGAGACGCGCGACCCAGTGTTCATGCTGGATGAGGTGGATAAGATCGGGCGCGATTTCCGCGGCGATCCTTCTTCCGCGCTCCTCGAAGTCCTCGACCCGGAGCAAAACTCGCATTTCCGTGACAACTATCTCGACGTGCAGTTCGATCTCTCCCGGGTGCTTTTTATCTGCACGGCGAACGTGTTTGATACGATTCCGCCGCCCTTGCTTGACCGCATGGAAGTGCTGGAGGTGCAGGGTTACACGGAAGAAGAGAAAATCGAGATTGCGACCCGCCACCTGATCCCCAAGCAGACCGAAGAGAACGGGGTCAAGCTGGGCGAGCAGATCGAATTCTCGCGCCAGGCGATTGCCTCCGTTATCCGCCACTACACGCGCGAGGCCGGCGTGCGGAACCTGGAGCGCGAAATCGGAACCCTGTGCCGCAAGCAGGCGCGCAGAATTGCCGAGGGCAGCACTGAAAAGCTGACCGTCACGCCTGAAAATCTTGGTGATTTCCTGGGCGTTCAGCACTTCCGCCTGGAGACCGAACTGGTGGAACGCACGCGTGAGCCGGGCGTCGCGGTAGGCCTGGCGTGGACGCCGTCGGGCGGCGACATCCTGTTCGTCGAAGCCAATTCGATGAAGGGCGGCAAGAACTTCACGATGACCGGGCACGTGGGCAAGGTCATGCAGGAATCGATGCAGGCGGCGCTTGCCTGGGTGCGCGCTCACGCCGCGGAATACGGCATTGACGCGGACTTCTTCCAGTCCCAGGACATCCACATCCACGTCCCGGCCGGAGCGATTCCGAAGGATGGACCCTCGGCCGGCATCACCATGGTGACGGCGCTGGTCTCGGCGCTGGCCCGCCGGCCCATCCGCTCGCGCCTGGCGATGACGGGTGAAATCACTTTGAGCGGACAGGTGCTTCCGGTGGGCGGCATTAAGGAAAAGGTTCTGGCGGCACGGCGCGCGGGCGTTACGGAAGTGCTTCTGCCCGCTGAAAACGAGCCCAACGTCAAAGAGGACCTGACCGGCGAGATGCTGGAAGGCCTGGAACTGCGCTACGTGAAAACCATCCGCGAAGCGGTGGATCTGGCGCTCGAAAAGGAAGCCGTTCCCGCCGCCAGCGTTCCTGCGAGTGCTTCCTAGCTTTCAACCGTTGCTCGATCGGTTTCGGAAAACTCCATCAGTAAATCTGCCGATGTCTGCGGCATACCGGGACGGCGTTCCTTGTAGCGCCGCCCTTTAACGTTTCTTCAACGTCACGGCCAGCCCACGCCCTTGCATATAGAATATCGTCTGCAAGTCCGGGTTGGTCGTCACGGTCCTCACATAGTTTGGAACCATGTCCACATTGTGGGCCAGGATCAGCCCGCCCGGACGCACCAGGGGCAAAAGTTTGTTCAGGTAGTCCACGTAGCCTTCTTTATCGGCGTCGATGAAGGCCACGTCAATTGGTCCTTTCAGCTTTGCGATCTGCTGGTGAGCGTTCCCTTCGATCACCGTCACCAGGTCCGTAGCGCCGGCTTCTTTAAAGTGCTGGCGCGCCTCCATCGCCCGCTGGTGGTTGATCTCGAACGTGGTTAGATGCCCGCCCGTCGCCTGGAGCGCCAGGCAAAACCAAAGGCCGGAATACCCCGTGGAAGTGCCGATTTCCGCCACGCGCCTGGCATCAGCCGCCTCCGTGAGCAGCCACAGCGCCTCGCCGTCTTCCACGGGAACGCTCAAGTAGGTCTCATGGTCTTTCGCCACTCGATCGAGTTCAGCAAGGATTTGTTTCTCCCTGGCGGTTTTGGCCAAATGAGGATTTGAGGCAGGGGATTGTTTCTGCTGGCAGAAAAGCATCGCAGCCGCTGACAACAAGATTGCGGCCGTCAAGGCGGCGCGGTTCGTTGCCGTTTGCATGCTTGACACTCCTTTGCTTCGGCAGTGTTGGCCGACCAGGAAAAACTTCAGGCATCCTAATTCAATGCGCGCGGCGCCCGCTCTATACCCGCTAGCCGGCCCATTCCGGGAACGCCGCCAGGGCGTCCATGTAGTTATGGATTTTGTCCGTGTGGGCGTCTTCCTGCCAGCCGCCGCGGCCCGGCTCAAGGGCGCTATCGCGCGGGCATCCATCGTCATTGATGGCGTAAAGCGCAAAGTTGAGCGCTTGCCAGGCAAGTCCCTTGTACTCCTCGGAGCCGGTTGCGGCCGAATACATGGCGAGCACCGCGCCGTAGGTGGAAAGCGCGCCGCCCCAGGGATTCATGTCCTGGGTCTGCTCTCCGCACACCGGCACGCCCAGCCGGATGCTGGTGAAATTCCGGTTGACGAATTCGATCGCCATCTTCGAATGCTCGCGCCAGTCCGGATCGAGCGCCTCCTTTTTCTCCAGCAGGTAGCGCGCCAGGTTGTTGGGCGACCAGGAGTTGCGATTGGCGTCGGAATCGTGGTCCTCAAAGAACTGCACCCACAGTGAGCCGTCCCCGGCGAGATTGGGAATCTGGTAGCCCCTGATCCAGGCCCACAATTTCTGGCGCGGCTCCTGGAACTCCGCTTGGCCGTGCTCAATCAGCTTGTCAAACAGCCGCAGGATAAAGGACATGTCGGCGGAGACGGGGCTGCGGCTCGCGCCCGTGCGATAGTCCACGCGGAACGCCCAGGGAGAAGCCTCCTTGCCGTCGGGTCCCATGTTGGCGGCGAGAACTCGAGCGTTCTGGAGCGCCTGCTTCAAGTAACGATCGTCGTGGGTTTCCTCGTACAGCAGCGCCAGGGCGTAGCCGGCGATTCCGCCCTTGTCCGGTTCAACCTCATAGGGGCGGTCGCGCTGGCAGCCGCTGTCGGGCGGCTGCGGAAAGCGCTCGCGGAAACCGGTTGAGCGCGTAAAGCGCGGCCACTTTCCGGTGTTCGGAGTCAGGCTGTCGCGCACCAGGTAGTCGCCCATGGAGCGGGCCACCTGAAGCCATTTGGGATCGCGGCCGCCCCGCGAGTGGTAGTACTTTAGGTAAGAGATAATCCCCATGCCGTTCTGCATCGCGGGGATAAAGTCCTTGCGCCTTTCCACCGGCTCGTAATTGCCGTCCATGAAGGTCATCACCACAAAGCGCGGATAGCCGTGCTCCATGGGACACTTCTGGTACCACTGCATCTCGCGGTCGATGGCATCGCCCCAACTCGTCCAGGGCAGCAGGATGCCGTGCTGGTCGTAAAGAGCCTTGTGGTTGCCAATCCACCCCCTTGGCTCGGAGGGGTGCGAGTCGGCTGCCGGCAGAGCGGCGGCGTTTGCCATCGGCTTTGGCGCCGGATTACCTAAAACCAGCGACGCCTGCTTCGCCATCAACGTTCCGGCCAATGTGCAGAGTAAATCACGGCGGGTCAAGCTTCCCATCGCCATAGTGTGTTCCCTCCTGTATTTTGCGGTCGCGCAAGTGTTGCGAGCCTTCCGCAACGCGCGCCGACACCCATCATCACAATTCTAAAGAGTCACCTGTATACACCCCGCGAGCTTTCAATGCAAGGGAAGCGGCGCCCGGGGTGACGTAAATTCTGGTGTGTAAAAGAGAGGAGGGTGTAAGTTGGTTTTGCCTTGCCAGCGAAACCGAATCCTTGAAAAGGAGCTTACACCCCATGGCGAAAGCAACACCGATCACAGAGCAGTATCAACATCTTGTGCGGGATTTGAAGGAGAGTTTCCGGGGAGACCTGTACGGGAAGACGCGGCTGGCGCGGGACCGGTTCTGGTGACGGAAAGCTACGAGCGGGTGAAGGCCGACGCCCAGGCGATCTATCGCGCCGAGGGCCGCAGACAAGCGCTGGCCGCTTTCCGGGTCTTTGGAGAGCGACTTATCCTGCCATGGTCAAGCGCCTGGAGCGAGACTTGCCCGACCGGCTCTCGTTCTTCAGCTTCCCGCGGCCGCTATGGCGCAAGCTGCCCACCACCAATGTGATCGAGCGCTGCTTTGTCGAGGTGCGGCGTCGCACCGGCCCATGGCCTGCTTCGTCAACGTCCAAAGCGTCGACCGGATTATCGATGCCATCTTCAACGGCATGAACGAGAAGTCCGAATGGAAAAAACGCACCCTCCACCTTTTTACACAAGCAGCTTGACGTCACCCTTCCGACCGCGGCTCGGTAACGGCGCCGAGAGCGTGGTAAAATCCCGCCATCTATGAATGGCGAATCCTCCATCGTTCCCTCAACGTCCTCCTCAGCCGCAACCCCAAAATCTCTGCATCTCCGCTACTTTTCACTGCTGCGCTCCAATCCGAATTTTCGCCGGCTCTGGCTGGCCCAACTGATCAGCGAGCTGGGCGATTGGTTTTACAGCCTGGCGGTTTATGACCTGCTTCTCAAGAAGACTCACAGCGGCAGCGCGGTGGGCTTGGCGATCATCATCCAGACGCTGCCCTGGTTTCTGATGACGCCGCTTGCGGGATACATCACCGACCGATTCCCCCGCCGAGCCCTGATGATTGTCGCCGACGTCTTCCAAGGATTTATTGTTCTCTGCCTGCTGCTTCCAGGCGTCAGCTCGAACGTCCACTTGATCTATCTGCTGCTGGGCCTGGAAGTGGTTTTCGCCTCGATCTTTGAGCCGGCACGCAGCGCGATCCTGCCCAACGTTGTTTCGGCCGAGGAGATTCTTCCCGCCAACGCGCTTTCCTCCGCCACCTGGTCGTTCGCCCTGGCGGTGGGCGCGGCATTGGGCGGAGCCATCACGGCGTGGCTTGGGCGCGACGTCGCCTTTGCGGCCAACTCGGCGTCCTTCTTTGTGTCCGCGCTTTTGCTCTACCGCATGTCCCTCCACGAGCAGCATGTGCTGCCGCAAAAAATCGCCAGCGCCGTGGCCGCAGCAACATCGAGCGTCCGCGAGGGCATGGAATACGTCCGAGCCCATGGAAAAATCCTGGCGCTGGTGCTGGCCAAAGCCGGGGTCGGAATCCTGGGAGGCTCGCTGCTGCTCCTGGTGATTTTTGGCGAGCGAATTTTCCCCGTCGCGGGCCATGGCGCTCTCGCAGTGGGATTGCTCTACGCTGCGCGAGGTGTGGGAGCCGGAGTGGGACCCTTGATCGGCGACCGCCTGACCGGCGGCCTCGAAAGCCGCATGTGGAAAAGCATTGGCCTGAGCTTCTTCATCATCGCCGCCGCCTACGTGGCCTTCAGCCGCGCGCCCAATCTTTGGCTGGGGATCTTCTGCATTTTCGTTGGGTCCATGGGCGCAAGCAACATCTGGGTAATGTCAACTTCTCTGCTTCAACTCAACACCTCCGACCTGGTTCGAGGCCGGGTCTTTTCTCTCGACTTTGGACTGCTCATGCTGATGATCGCCATTTCGAACTACGTCGTGGGGCGCGGCCTGGACATTTGGGGCTTTACTCCCCGCGAGCTCGCGGCAGCGCTCGGCCTGCTGATGATCGTGCCGGGCGTCCTGTGGATTGGCACCAGAAAGTTCTGGAAAGAGCAGGCAGCATAAATGCCGCACCGCTTTGCCGCTGACCGCATGATTGGAGGCTTGGCGCGAATGCTCCGGTTGCTCGGTTACGACACCCTCTATTCGCAAACTCTCGACCCGGCAGCTTTGGCGGAAATTGCCGCGCGCGAAGATCGCATTATTCTGACGCGCGGTGAAACCCGCCTGCGCTTTCCCCATGCGCCTAAACTTTTCAGCGTGAAGAGCGAAGATCCCACCGAGCAATTGCGCGAAGTCGTGGAGGTCTTCTCCCTCGATCCGCGCTCCGGGCTCTGGACGCGCTGCACGGTCTGCAATGGCGAGATCGCTCCCGTTGCGAAAGAGTCGATCGAATCTCTGGTCAAGCCCAAAGTGTTTGAACTCTACGACCAGTTCTTCCGTTGCGCCGGCTGCGGGCGAGTCTATTGGCAGGGTTCGCATGTGGAGCGCATCCTGAAAAATCTCTCCGGGATTCTGGGCCGGGAAGTCTAGCTTGGGGTGGGCTCTCTGCAGCAGCGTGGAGGATGACAAGCAATGTAGCCATTTTAGGCTGCGAGAAGGCTCCTGCCAGCAGCGTCATCCTGAGCGCCAGCGAAGGGTCTGCCGTTGTTTGCTGTCCGTTTTTGGCTTTCATTTATTTTCAACAACTTGGAAGGACTGCTTTTCGGAGTTTCTTAGCTTTGTTTTTCGTCGTGATATGTATTTTCAACAACTTGGCTAGCTTCGTTTTAGGTTCGTTTTAGGTTCGTTTTGGCTGTTTTTTTCCACAGCCGTCTTGTTTTTTCAATAACTTCCTAGCTTCGTTTTTGAAAAAAAGAATTCTTTTTTTCTGAATTTTAAGCCCCTAAAACAAGAATTCTATTTCCCCCCGGCAACTTCGCTCCATTTCCGGCCTCGGCATCCCGGGCGCTTCCCTCGCGGCTCAAACCATCTATTACTAGGCTACCATGGAAAGCTCAAATGTCAAGTGAAATCTCGCCGACGCGCGCTCGCCGCGCTCAGCAAGAAGAAGCCGGGCCCGCCCGCTCCATCGCACCAGCCGCATTTCCCATAGTGCATACCGCATGGGGCCGGCGGGAAAAAGAAAGCGGAAGGTAGCAAGCGGGCGGTGAGAGGGACAAGGATTTGAAATCGCAGATTTGAGATGACAAAGTAGGAAGAGGGCAGCGCCTGCCACCCTGGAGGCCGCGTGACTTTATTCCGATCTTTGCCTTTACTTTTAAGAGAGAATCTACTTGGGCGGACCGGTCCTGGGGGTGGATCGCGAGGCGTAGCGGAAGATGCACCAAAGGCCGCGGACCCCGTCTTTCCAGGTGATCTTTTTGCCCTCCCCGTAGGTGCGCCCGTAGTAGGAGATCGGAACCTCGTAAACGCGCCAGCCGCTCTTCGCGACCTTGCAGGTGATCTCCTGTTCGAACCCAAAGCGGTTCTCTCGCAGATCGAGCCGTTCCAGGACCTCGCGCCTGAACGCCTTGTAACAGGTCCACACGTCGGAGAGATTGAGGTCCGTGAACGCATTCGAAAGAGTGGTGAGGGACTTGTTGCCTAAGTAATGCCAGAAGAGGAGGACGCGGTGGGGACCTCCCAGGAAACGCGATCCATAGACCACGTCTGCATCGCCACGTAAGATGGGCTGAATCAGGCTATGGAGGTCCTGGGGATCGTACTCAAGGTCGGCGTCCTGAATGACGACAATCTCGCCGCGAGCTTCTCGAAAACCGCGACGAAGCGCTGCGCCCTTGCCCTGATTGCGGCCCTGGAAAAGCACCCGGATGTTGGCCGCGGGCAACGGACGCTTGCTGACGGGAAGCGTCATCACACCCTGGCTGGCTGTTGAATGGCGCGCGAGTTCAGCCAAGAATTCGCGAGTTCCGTCCGTCGACCCGTCATCGACAATGACCAGTTCCTTGTCGAGATCCACCGCCTGGACCCGGAAGAGAA
>Ga0307372_10001834_pt1 | contig 36026 bp, 30 predicted proteins | sample OX1MG_FD_202533 | JGI IMG/M metagenome (GOLD analysis project Ga0307372, IMG submission 202533) | Soil microbial communities from Risofladan, Vaasa, Finland - OX-1 | ecosystem: Environmental > Terrestrial > Soil > Coastal area > Acid sulfate soil | place: Finland: Risofladan, Vaasa | collected...
CGACAGGCAAAACGCTGTCGTGGCTACCCCTACAGGGCGAGATTCCTCTCCGGGCTCGGAATGACGCGGTGAACGAGCGATGCGGTGGCTATCCCTGCGCGACCAAGAGCGCGCGACACATCAAACACCTTTGCGGCTACCATTGTTCACTGATGTGGGTTCGGGCGGCTTCCCAGGCCAGCATGGCGCGCTTTCTGGCAACACCGCCGTGATAACCGCCGATGCCGCCGACTTTTCGGATGACCCGGTGGCAGGGAATGATGAAGGCGATAGGGTTCTGACCGACGGCGCTACCCACGGCCCGCGAGGCTTTGGGATTGCCCACACGAGCCGCGAGGTCTTCATAAGGGACCACGGCGCCGGGCGGAATTTCCAGCAGCGCCTGCCAGACCTTGATCTGGAAATTGGTTCCGCGCAGATCGAGCGGCAACTTTCCTGGAAGGCTGTTTCCGGGAATGATTCGGCCCATAAGCCCGCCGGTCGTTTTGGGGTCTTCCACAAATTCCGCTGCGGGCCAGCGGCGGCGCAGGTCGCTTAAGACTTGTTCACGATCGCCGTCTGTCACAAAGAACATGGCGCAGATTCCGCGTTCGGTCGTGGCCAGCAGGCATTCGCCGAAGGGGCTGGGATGGAAACCGCAACGGATGCACAGACCCGCGCCTCGTTTCTTGAATTCGCCGGGCGTGACGGCTTCCACGCTGACAAAAAGATCATGCAGGCGGCTGGGGCTTGAAAGGCCGGCGGCATAGGCGGCGTCCAGAACATTTCCGGAGCGCTCGAGCGCGTGCTTCGCGTAATCCAGCATCAGGAATTGCAGAAAGCGTTTGGGGCTGATGCCCGCCCAGCGCGTGAAGAGCCGCTGAAAGTGCCAGGGGCTGAGATTGACACTCTTTGCGACTTCGTTGAGACCGGGCTGTGCCGGAAAACGCTGGTCCAGGTAATGAATTGCCTTTTCAATCCGCGAGTAATCGTCTGACGTCGAACGCATCTTCTGATTCTCCTCGCAAACCATCTTGAGGCGGAAGCGATTCGCGCGCAATCCGAATCTTGCGGTAAATGCGCAGACATGCGCAAGCGGGTTTCTTGAAAAGCTCAGGATTGGAAACTCTCCAGCCGGCTCGGCAGCCGCCTGGATTTTGCGCCACGAAAGGGTACCCGCGACGGTGTTTTCCCCGTCGCGGGTTTTTTCACGACCAGGAGCCCGCGACACAAGAGACAGTGTCGCGGCTACCAGTGCGTTGCCAGGCCGCTGCCTGACCGGCACAGGTACTGGCTACAGCGGCAGGGAGATGGGGCGGTGTTCGCGCACGGAAATCTCCGAGGCATAACAGATCTCGTGGGTGAGGGCGGCGTCTTCAAGATTAGCGTGAGACTCGCGATCCTCCAGAATGCAATCCACAAAGTGGCCGACCTCTTCGCGGAAGGGATGGTGGGCCACGTCGCCGTTGTCGGGGAGAACGGCCGGGATGGTGGCCCAGTCATTCTGGCCCGGCCAGCGCCGGGTGAAGATCTGGTTGTTGCGAATCGATCCCTGATCTCCGAGCAACTGAATGCGAAAAGAGTACGGCTGGACGCACTCGATCGAAGAGGCCACCTTGCCGATGGTCCTGTCCTCAAAGCGGATCATGGTGACGCTGTTGGGCTCGTACTCGTAGTGCAGAGGATTGTCCGGGCTGGTGTTGGCATAGGCGAATACCTCCACAGCCTTTTTGCCCACAAACCAGCGCAGGCCGTCAACGGCGTGGCAGCCCGCCGTCAGCAGGCTGCTGCCTCCCATGTCCTTTTTGATGTTCCAATAGTACTGGGCATACCAGGGGCCCAGGCCGTGCAGATAATCGACTTCAGCGGAAAAAAGTTTTCCGATCAGTCCGTCGGCCATCATGGCTCGAATGTTTTTGAACAGCGAATTCCAGCGCAACACAAAACTGACGACGGTCTTCACCTTGGCGGCGTTGACGGCGGCCTGCAACTGCCGCATCCCTTCCAAATTGAGCGCCACCGGTTTCTCGATCACGATGTGCTTGCCTGCCTGAGCGGCGGCGATACCCTGCGAAACGTGGAGATGGTGAGGCGTGGCGAGAACGACGATCTGGATGCCGGGATCACCGAGCATATCCTCCAGGTGTTCATAAGCCCGCGCGCGCTGCAGTTTGAATTCTTCCGTCTTCGCATGGGCGCGGTCTTTCTCACGGCTCACGATCGCCCGCACGTGGGTGCGAGGCTCGGCCTCAAACGCCCGGATGTATTCGCCCGACACCCACCCCGTTCCCACAATACCCACACCCAGCTTGTCCATTTCGAGCCTCCGGCTGATTCATCAGCAACTTATGGGTTTGTCCCGACGGCTATTCTATCAGGGAGAGAGGCCAAATTCCTTATGATCGAAAAGGAAGAAAAAAGCGCTGCCGCGAAGGCCGGCAGGGACAGTGACGGTCAACTCCACAGGGACTGCGAAGTTCTTAAACTTTCGGGGCAATTTTCTGAGCGAGCCCCCGGCTGAGGAAGAGCTTGCCCTCGGCCACTTGATGAACCCCCTCGGCCAGTTCCTCCGCCGCTCGGCCCTTAAGAATGTAGCCCCGGACGCCCGCCTCCAAGGCCTTGACGACGTAGTGGTGGTCACGGTGTATCGTCAGGATAATGGTTTGGGTCTTGGGAAGGGTCTTGTGAATTTGCCGCGCGGCTTCAATTCCGTTCAGAAGGGGCATTGAGAGGTCCAAGAGGATGACGTCGGGTCTTTGTTTGTGAGCGAGGGCAACAGCTTGTTCTCCGTCGGACGCTTCGCCAACCACCATGAATCCTTCCCGTTCGAGAAGAGCTTTCAGGGTTCGACGAACCGGCGCGTTGTCGTCTGCCAACATGACTCGCATCGCCATCAAGGGTTTGATCACGTTTTTCTATCCAAGGTCATGGAAGCGCCCTCTTTTTGTTACGGCCGGGTCATTGACTCCTGAATTTCCCAGGAGACTTGACAGACGTTTCCGCCTGTCACTGACCCAAGCCTTCGATACAGTGTCCACAGATCCGAATGTTCATGTTGGTTTGGTTGTGGCCCTAATTCAGACTGAGAGTCCTTGGGCAACTCACACCTCTACAAAAGTGACCTGACCTTGACATACTAGCTCTGATCCTATTCTCATAAGGGAAGCGCGGTCAATCCGGTAAAACCCTTACAGTGTTTCCTGATCCGGATGGACCGGTGAAAGAAGGAGGGAGAACGATGGCAGGGCCGAAGGGCCAAGCCGGCTTTGCGCGGGGCGAACAGCCTGCATATCGCAGCGGACCTCACTCAGGGCTGGATCAGACCGCGACGGATGGCATACCGGACCAGACTTGCTGTTTCATGAACATCGAGCTTTTCCATGATTCGCGTTCGGTGCGATTCCGCAGTCTTAACGCTGATGTTCAGCAGAACGGCTACTTCTTTCGTCGTTTTCCCTTCGGCGACCAACTGCAAAACCTGGAGCTCCCTTGGGCTTAAGGAATCGTTCGGCATATCAGTTTTGTTGAGATAGGCGTCAACGACCGTGTCAGAGATGTCAGAGCTCAGAAAAGTCGATCCTCTTGAAACTTCGTGAATGGCCTGAACCAGTTCTGAAGCCGCGCGGCTCTTTAGCACATAGCCCCGGATTCCCGTCCGTAAGGCCTCCAAAACGTACTGAGCCTCCGTGTGCATCGTCAAAACGATTATTTTGGTTGGGGGACTCACCTGGCCGATCGCTTTGGCCGCGCCGATCCCGTTCATCAGCGGCATGGCCAGGTCAAGCACCGCAATGTCAGGAACCAATTCCTGAGCCAATTTGGTGGCTTCGTGTCCGTTTCCAGCCTCCCCGACGACCTTGAAGCCTTCCTGCTCAAGAAGGGCCTTCAATCCCTGGCGTACAATCTGATGGTCATCAGCCAGAAGGATACGAATCGCCATCTTTGTCCTCCGATGGAACCCAAATTGAAATTTCCGTGCCTTTGCCAGGACTGGAACTAATGACACACTCCCCATGCAGGGGAATCAGGCGCTCTCTCATCCCGATCAGTCCGAGTCCCGGCCTGCCTTTCTGCCCCAATACTGACTGTACATCAAAGCCAATGCCGTCGTCCGAAATTGTCAAACAGACCTTGTTGCCTTCCCGCTTTATCTGAACACAGGCGTTTGTGGCCGAAGCGTGCTTTGTCGTATTGTTCATGGCCTCCTGAACGATACGGTAGATGGCGACTTCCGCCTGGGGTGAAAGCCGCCCGTTCGTGTTTCCCTCCACCGTGATAGGAATTCCAAATCGCTTCGAGACGCCCTGGGCAAGGAACTCGATGGCCGGAACCAGCCCCAGATCGTCCAGGATGGTGGGCCGCAATTCATGGGACAGGCGGCGCAATTCAGATTCAATCTGCTCGAGCAGCTCCTTGACCTCCCGGACGATTTGCTGGCCGGAAGGCGGTAGAGTGTGGGCCAATCCATCAATGGCAATATGCACGGATACCAGGATCTGGCTTGCCTCGTCATGAAGCTCGTGGGCAATGTGCCGGGCCCGGTCTTCGAGGGTCTCATTGAGCCGGTGCAAAGCCTGCTCGGCACGCTTGCGCTCCGTGATGTCACGGGCGATACCCTGCACGCCGACCGGTTTCCCCCCTCGGAGAATTGGGCGAGCGCTGACTTCCACGGTAACCGGGTGCCCGTCTTTAGACAGAATTTCAAACTCGTGGGTTATGGGTTCGCCGCCCGCCATGAGTTGGTCGAACATCTTAACCGCCTGCCCAAAATATTCCAGCGCCAGGACGTTTGAAGGGATCGGCGGAGGCTCATCCCGGCGATATCCGGTGATTCTTTCGCCCGCCCGGTTGATCGAAGTCAGCCTGCCTTCGGAGTCTGTGGTGAAGACAATGTCGTTCGCGTTTTCGACCAATTCGCGGTAGCGTTCCTCGCTGGCCTGCAGCGCAGTATTTGTTTCCTGATAGCCGCTGATGGTCATTTCATAGGGGGTGAGGCTTTCGATCAGGAATTTCCCGGATGATCTCAGAATTTCATGAATATCCGCAACATTGGACATGCGGGAAAGGGATTGACTGAACGCCTCACGATGGAGTGCAACCATCTGGAGGAGACTGGTATCCTGTGCCAGCGCCCGGCGTCCCAGTTCATAGGCTTCTTCCAGCGCCGCTTCGTCTACCCTTTCCAGGTAAGCTTGCAAAGCTGAGGTGTAGAGGTCAATGAATTCACGATGGCTGGTTTTCATCGAGGCCTTCCTTGATAGGTGGCGATGAGCACCAGGGCATCATCCGTCCCCAGACAGTCGCGTGCAAGAATGGCTTGCGCGGTCTTATCAGGGGTCGCGAAAAAACGCATCTCTTCTTCGAACCCACGGCGGATGCCATCGGTGGCAAAAATAAGCGTGTCACCGGGAGCAACCTTCAGGGCAGCAGCGCGCAGCGGCGGGAGCCGGGTTCCGACAACTCCCGGGGATAACGTCAGAGACTCGATCGTGCGTTTTCCGTCAGCCGCGGAACGCACCAGCAGGCCTTCCACATTGCCCACGCCCAACCACTCCATGGTGTTGTCAAGCGCGTTGAGGAGTGCCAGGCTCATGACAACGCCGCGCGTCTGGAGCAATCTCTGGCTACAATGTTCGAGCATCCGGACCAGAGGGTTGTGCGCACACTCTTCCACCGCATTCAGGGCGAGTCTTGCGGCATCAGCCGCTGCTTTACCGTGTCCCAGCCCGTCCGCGACGGCAATCAGGGCGCCCTGATCAACCGGCTTAACCAGATGCAGGTCACCAGACAGGGTTTCGCCCGGCATCTGCCTCCCCGCCACTCCCCACTCGACGATGTTTGGATTTAATCCATCCATTTGATTGTGGTGACTGTAGTGCCCTGGCCTTTACGGGAAACGATTGCAAACTCATCCATCATCCGCCGCACGCCCGGCAAGCCGAGACCCAAACCGCCGGAAGTGGAGTATCCATCCTTCATGGCGGTTTCGATGTCCGGGATGCCGGGGCCCTCGTCAAGAGCCTGGATCACGATGCCTTTCTTCTGTCCCTTCTCAATCAGCCAGCAAATAATGCTTCCGTTTCTTGCATAAAGCAGGAGGTTGCGCGCCAGTTCTGAAATGACCGTCGTGATCACAGCCAGGTCCGAGGGCCCAAAGTCCAATCCTGCTCCTAATTTCCGTCCTTGCTGCCGCGCAGCAAGGATATCGCTATCGGACCTGATGGCCACCCGAATTTCATTTCGAGTAAGAGGCACGGTCGATCCGTTTCATTCTGCGGTTCATGTATTCAAGACCTTCTTCAAGGTCGAGTGCCGTCGCTACGCCGTGCAATCGGAGCCCTAATTGCACCATTGAAAAAGCCACCTCGGGTTGAATACCGACAATCACCGTTTCCGCCCCGCGCAATTTGACCATGCTGGCGACTTCACCCAAAGTCCGGCAGGCGAATGAGTCGAGGACGTCGAGCGCTGTGACATCCACAATGACGCCGCGGGACCGGTAGGTTCCAACCTGTTCCGTCAATTGATCCCGCAGCTTGACCAGGTCGGCGTCTCTCAAGGCTGCCTGCACGGAAGCGATCAAGTATTGTCCCTGCTTGAGAATGGGAACCACCACGGGTTACCTGCCTTTCTCCTGGCTGGAAGAATCGTCAATCCGGATGACTCTGTAGCCCAATGCCCGGTCGGCCTCCTCGATGCCTTCGCGCAGGTCACAGACGGTGTTCATCCTGGCCAGGTCGACGCCGATCGTGACCAGCGTTTGGGCAATCTCAGGGGAGATACCCGTTACAATCGCCATGGCGCCCAACAGTCGCGCAGCTTCGACCGTCTGGACAAGATGGTTGGCGACCGACGAGTTAATGGACGGAACGCCCGTAATATCAATGACCACCACTTTGGCACGGTTGGCGCGGATGCCTCCCAGGAGTTGCTCGGTTAACTGACGCGCGCGCTGAGGGTCGATCATGCCGACGATGGGCAGGATGAGAAGGCCCTCTCGCACGGGCAGGACCGGTGTGGAAAGTTCCCGGATCGCATCCTGCTGCGCGAGGATAATCCTCTCGCGTTCGTGGACGAAACCCGCGGCCACCATGACGGCAATCCGGCGGGCAGCGGGTTCGTAGGCGTCCAGCATGCGATTGATCAGCGCAAAGTTCGACTGATATTTTTTGAGGAGCGACCGCAACAACACATCCCGCAGGAGAAGAACAATCCCGACGACTTCGTGAGTTTCCACGCCCCGCGGAATGATCCGTTCAGAGAGATCATGAGCGTAGGCTTGCAAGGCCTCGACCGCGCCGGTTTCCAGGACAGCGACATAATTGTCATAGATAGAGGTCGCCTCGGTAAGAATCTCCTCTTTGCTCATGGCTGTTAATAATTGAGCTTCTTTTATGCGTCGGGTCCATTCTTCGCGAAGTTGATTGCTGTTTTTGCGCAAATGACTGACAAGCTCAGGCAAATCCGCAGCGGATCCGCGCCGGGACTGAGAGCGGATCGTTAGTTGTCTGACTGCAGACATAGGGAATTCCCTCCTTGATTACGTATGATTATCGTCCGAACCCCGATTTCTCCGCAGTGATCATAATCACGGAGTAATAAAGAAGCAGGGATCCCAGGGCTGCGGAAGAGTTGAGTAAAGCGGTCCCTGTTCTTGTGTGACATCTGGCTACCTTGCAGCCGGCTAACTGATCCGGGTGTGGTGCTGCGTTTCATCAGCGCCCCGGTGAGACGTGGAGCCAATAGAGGGATGCGATCCCTCCCCTTGCCATATCGTTTAGAGTTTTGCCTCATAATGGCCTCAGTGTCAATTCCTTTCGAATTGAAAAATCACAGGGACTGCGTCGGGACACTTTGGAAGCTTTAATCAATTTTTGGAGAGGCGTTCCTTCGGCGGAGTGAGTTTCGGACCAGCGATTCCGCTGCGTTACCTCCGCCTTCCCACAGGTCTCGGAAGAGCTGATGTTGCCCACCATGACCTGCAAAACATTTCCGCAAACGGAAGAAATTTGCGTGCAGGCTAACCCTATAGAACTGAATCCGACGCTTTTGCAAGCCAGCTTAGCAGAACCTTTTGAGCTATTTAACTTGCTGATTATGAATGGCCAATGGCCATTGTGGGTTCACCTGAACTTTCAAGCCCGTGAGCCTTTGGCAGGTAATGTGCTATGGGAGGCGTAGACAAAGGTAGTCTGAGGTGGCTGAGGACATCGCGGGTGGAATAATGCGTTACGGGCTTCTGCCGCCGGAAGAAGTGATCCTCGGTACATCGAACTCGCTCATATGATGAAGAGCTACGTGCTATTGGATTCCGAAGAGCAGATTGTTGATGAGTTGACTGCAAGTACTAGCCAGCCCTCGCCGCGCAAGCCTCGCTCCGAAAAGAGCCCTCCATTGAAGAGCCTGGCGAGGCATGAAGTTCATGAACTTGAACGAGAAATTATTCTAAAGACCTTGCGTGAGACACGGTGGAACCGCAAGAGGGCGGCACTGGCCTTGAACATCAGTTATCGAACACTGCTTTACAAAATCAAGGAGGCTGGGGTGCCCCCAAGCGTGCTGTCATGAAGAGGAGGGATCAAAGTTGAAAAACAACGCCGAGTCAGAACAGTACAAACCGGACCTGGAACGGCAGGACGCCAAGGAGCTGAGAAAGCGAGCGGCGGAAGACGCAGTCAAAGATGCCGATTCCTATGTTTCCAATACCCGGTCTCAACGCGATAAGGTGGCAGGAACCAATAGCTTTGGACTGGTTCTGGACCTGCTCTCCCCAACCCTTGAAGCGGCAAGAGCGGGTTCTCCGGAAGGGATTGACGGACTTCTGATTCACTCTGTTGATATTAGAGCCAGGTTAGTTCTTTCGGACGAAATCCTGGAAATATCGCTCACGGCCGAGGTGGAGGCCCTCAGGGCTGGGCCGATAAGACTTTTCCACGTTCAGACTCCGGCACCCTGGGTGGAACAAGTTTATCCCGGCAATGCATGAGTCCATTCGAAAGGAGAAACATATCCCTGGCTGCGATCATGAATAAGGTTTATCGCTGAGGATGGACGAATCGGAATCGGCGGCGCGAGACTCATCTCCTGTTTCCTTCCCCTCCAAAAAAATCGCGCGCGGCCACGCACTGAATTCTCTGCGGCTCCCCAATTGACCTGAGTCCACGCAGCTTGATTTCCTGGCGAAGGTTTACGGCCCGTGCGGTCATGCGCCAGATCGTGCCTCCAGGATGCGGGCGAAATGTACGCCGCTCCATGGTGGGTATATCTTTGCGCAATCCTGCAAGCTTTTTCATTCGCTACTATGCAAGCAGTTTCCTCCTATCGGGGCGCAAGGCGTTAGCAGATAGAAGGTTGCAACTAATTGTAAGCCGGGGCGGAGTTGGGACGGGGTGCAAGACAATTCTTGAGCATGAACGGATTTGCGTGACGCTAACCCACCTGACAGCCTGGAACCCCAATCTGTACTTTATTTCATCAGATTCCTCAGAGTGTTAACTTATTGGAACAAAATGAATTGGTAGCGTATGGGATCCATTGTAAGGATGATTTTGCCTAGCGTGGCGTGCTTTGGCACGCGGTGTGCAAGTAGGTGGTGTGTTCTTTCTTAAGTCTGGACATGGCCGAATCATGTTTGAGCGTTTGCATTTCGAGATTTCCGAAGTGATCGAGACCCCGAAAGGATTGTCCCTCGCGGACTCCTGAGAATGGATCAGGGAAGTTCTGACTAACCATGCGTAGTCCAGAAACAGTGAAAAATATCGAAGGCACGGAGCCCATCCCGAACACATTCGATGGCCGTTTGATCTCGTGCCAGGGCCTGCCACCCAAGGAAATGATCTTCAGTCAATCGGAAGGGATGAGAGGGCTATGGCAGATCGCCGAAAGGGTTGCCGGCGCGGGCGTACCTATCCTCATCTTGGGTGAAAAAGGTACCGGCAAAGAGGTCCTTGCACGATTTATCCACGCCTGTAGTCCCGGGCCTGCCGCACCCTTCTTGAAAGTGGGACCGCCGATCCCTGACGGTCCAGCCATCGACGAGGTGGCGTTTCGCGTGGAGCCTGAGGGAATCGATCTGGATGACGGTTCCGCTGGAGATGGAGATCCTGCCCGACGGATGTGCACTTTGTTTGTTGAAGAGATTGCCGAAATCAGGCCGGACCGTCAAATGGAGATCCTGCAACTTATTCAAGGGTCCAGGTCCTTCATCCTGGACAGTGGGACAGACATTCCCGTCACGCTCCGGGTGATCGCTACAAGCGCTCACGATCTGGAGCATGAGGTTGCGGCGGGGAAATTTCGAGAGGACCTTTTTTCTTTTCTGGGTATCGTGACGTTGCGCCTGTCCCCGTTGCGAGAGCGTAAAGAGGACATCCCGCAGCTTGCCAACTATTTTTTGTGGCTATACGGCGAGAGATTTGGTTGTCGCCCTGACGCTCCCAGTCCGCAACTGATGGATCTCCTCCAACAACATGACTGGCCCGGCAATATCAGCGAGTTGGAAAACGTCATCAAGCGTTATGTGGTTCTCGGCGCCGAGGGAATCTCCGGCATGAAACACGACGTCCCTTGTCAATCGCCGGCTGACTCTGGCTCTTCTGTGCGCCCCATCGTTTCATTGAAGCAGGTAACCCGTGAGGCCGCTCACGCGCTGGAGCGCAAGATTATTCTCAGGACTCTGCAGGAGACCCAATGGAATCGCAGGCGGACGGCCCGTGCCTTGAACATTAGTTATCGCGCTCTTCTTTACAAGATTAAGGAAGCCGGATTGCTTTCGGAGCGGCCCAGGACGGCCGTGGAGGGTTCCGGCCGGCACAACCCGAAGTCAAACCACGAGGTTGCGTGACCCAAGGGGCAGACATGTGTCTTCAAAACACTCAACTGAGCGATGGCGCGGCAACAACCGGCGGAGCTCTGTGGTACGCGGCTCATACCCGCCACCAGCACGAGAAAAGGGTTGCCGACATGCTGGCCAATAAAGGATTTGAGGTTTTCCTCCCCCTGTATAGCGAGGTCCGCCGGTGGCGGGACCGCCTTAAAAAAGTGGAGTTGCCTCTTTTTTCCTGCTACGTGTTCTTGCGAGGGGACCTTGACCGCCGGCTCGCCGTCGTGACCACGCCCGGAGTTCACGGGCTGGTGTGCAGCGCAGGGAAACTGGCTGGGATTCCGGAAGAGGAAATTCAAGCCGTGCGAAGCGTCATCGAGAATCGCATCAATGTTGAGCCTCACCCTTTCCTGAAATGTGGCGACCTTGTCCGCGTGAAAACTGGCGCGCTTAGTGGACTGGAAGGGTTTCTGGTGCGGAAGAAGGGAGGAACCAGGCTGATTATCTCCGTGAACATGCTGGAGCGATCGGTTGCAGCAGAAGTTGAGGCGAGCACGGTGGACCAGGTTCGGACACTACCGGGAAATCTGCCGGCTGGACTCGCGCTCGGGGAGCCTGCGGCTCTTCCAACCAAGAGTTGGAGTGCAGTAGGGACGGGGCTGGTCCCGTCGCATAGGGTTTCGCTGGGATAGGTGGTTTTAAAACGATGATTCGATTTTTGCAAGGCGATCGGATGTATGAAGGGGGTCGAGAGATGGCTCGAATAGGGTTTTATCTGGCAGTCTTTGTTGCAGGAGTGTCGTCATTTGCCTTGGCGCAGTCGGGTGCTCCGCCCAAACAAGCTGATCTGACGGCCGCCATCAGCACCACAAAAATGCAAACCACCGACGACTGGAACCACCGCCTCCAGGAATTGGTTAAATCCACGCTGTCCAATAATAGCAAGGACGCTCCCTCTCCGGGCGACTACCGGATTGGGCCGAACGACTTGCTGAAAATAACCGTTCTGGAAGCGCCGGATCTGAGCCATCCTGCACGGGTTTCGGCAGACGGTGAGATTTCGATGCCGATGCTTGGCATTATCAAGGCGGCAGGGTTGACGCCGCGTGAGCTCGAACTGGTCCTGGAGGCGCTTCTTCGCCGCACCTACATGAAGGACCCTCATGTTGCAGTAACGGTCACTGACATGCCAAGCCACAGCGTTTCAGTGGTCGGGGCCGTCAAAAAGCCCGGAGTGTTTCAGATTCGCGGCACCAAAACGGTTCTGGAAATGCTCTCTATGGCTGAGGGCCTTGCTCCAGACGCTGGAGACGCGGTCCTGGTCATGCGGGGCGCCAACGCTGATCTTGCTCCATACCAGCCGTCGAATTCCGAAACGAAAAGTGGCGCTGAAGCTTTCGCGCCTGGGGAAGTCCAGGCCCGAACAATATCTGCATCCTCCGATCATCCGGAAAACAAGCCCACGGTTGAGATCAGCCTGAAACACTTGCTGGACTCGGGTGATCCCAAGTACAACGTCCCGGTTTATCCTGGCGACATCGTCAAGGTAAAGGCCGCAGGAATCGTTTATGTTGTGGGCGATGTCAAGCAACCTGGGGGGTTCCCCGTAAAAGACAACGAGCACATCACCGTCCTGCAGGCGATAGCGCTGGGGCAGGGACTGGCCCCGAACGCTTCCAAAAACAAGGCCGCGATTATTCGGATCGCAGAAAATGGACAGCAGATCGAAGTTCCAGTCCACCTGAACCAGATTATGTCCGGTAAGTCTCCGGATCTTCCGCTTCGTCCCAAGGACATTCTGTTTATTCCGAAGAACGGCGCCAAGTCGGCTAGCAAGGCTTTCCTGACTACTTTCGCGCAGTGGGTTGTTTGGCGAGGGGTTCCCTGATCTGGCAGAGAGTTTGCCAAGACAATGGAGGTTTTGATATGGCAGAAGAAAGAAGAATCGAATTGTATAAGCCGGGAGTGCTTGGCAGGATCAGGAGGCTTTCCGCAGCGGCCGGAAACTCGAGTTCGCCGGACGCTGACGGCGAGGTTGATTTTCGGCATGTCTTCCGGGTGCTTCGGGATCGTCGCCGCACGGTTCTGGCCGCGGCAATCACCGTCGTGCTGATTACGTTTGTCGTGTCGCTCTTCATGAAGCCCGTCTATCGTTCTCAAGCAATCATTGAGATTAAAGAAGCCACGCCGGAAATTGAGAGCCTGCAACAGTTGCAAAGCCGGAACCCGGTTCCCAGCGAGGCGGTGGCGACGGAAGTTGATACGGAGATTGGGATACTGGAAAGCGATACTCTGGCCCGGCAAGTGATTGATCAACTCCACCTGGACCAGCGCCAACCCAATTTCTCCCTGTCAGGTGAACTCAAGGAGGGGTGGAGAGCGGTATCCCGATGGTGGACTGGGTCTGCCAGCGATAACCACACCGAAATAGATGCGAAGGCCTACCAGCAGCTGATGGATCGTTTTGAGGCCGCGCTTAGTGTTGACCGTGTCGGAAACAGCCGGCTGGTCAAGGTCAGCTATGAAAGCGGTGATCCTCGCTTGTCCGCTCGCGTCGTTAACGCGACGGTTTCCGGCTACCTGCAGCTACACGCGAAGTCGACGGAGAGGCTTACGAAGGAGCTTGCCCAACAAGTTCAGGAGGCTAAGAAGGATTTAGAACTTTCGGAACAGCAGATGACGCAATATGCGCGCCAGAATGGCCTGTTCTATTTGGAAACCAACAATGGCGGTTCGCAAAACATTGCCGATCAGCGCCTCCAGCAGGTCCAGGATGAATTGACCAAGGCCCAGGCAGACCGATACCAGAGGGAATCGGTCTACAACCTAGTGCAGAAGGGGGACTACGGGTCGCTGCCCGGCGTCTTTCAGGAGAAGCTTCTGCAGGACCTCACGGTTAAGGTTGCAGACCTGAAGAGCCAATACGCACAGCTCTCTGCTACGTTTAACGACAGTTATCCCAAAGTCCAGCAGGTAAAAAGTCAACTCACTGCAGTGGAGCAGGTGCTGGCGGCCGAGCGTCAACGTGCTGCCGCGAATATCACCAATGATTACCTTGCGTCGGTACGCCGAGAAGCTCTTCTGGTGCGAGCATTCCAGCAGCAAAAAAATGCGGCCAGCGCGGTGGCCGAGAAGTCCAATCAGTACAACCTCTTGAAGAGGAATGCGAATTCTGACAATCAATTATACGACAACCTGTTGCAAAAGGTTAAAGAGGCAAGCTTAGTCGTCCGGCTCAAAGCGGACAATGTCAATCTGGTCGACAAGGCCGTGCCGCAATTCTTGCCCGTCAGGCCCAAGATCGTGCTCAACCTGGCCTTGGGTTTGATTGTGGGGCTGGGGCTTGGGATTGGACTGGCATTTCTGCAGGATCATTTTGACACCACCTTGAAGACCGTCGAGGAAGTTGATCGCTATCTGGGTGTGCCCGCCTTGGCGATGATTCCCTCGGTGGACTCTCTTCCGAAACTGGGTGCAAACGGGAACCATCACGATGACCACGGGCTGTTGCTGCCTAAGGTGTTCGATCCATCGACTCTTACAAGCGCCGAAAGGCCCTGGCACCGGATCGACAAACAAGTTCGCCAGGAATACTCGCCGCTGGTCGAAGCGTTCAGGACTCTGGGAAGTTCTGTGCTGTTAGAAGCCCGAAGCCGAAACCAAACCCTGCGAAGCATCCTCGTCTGCAGTTCCCAGCCGGGCGAGGGGAAAACCACGGTCTCAGTCAACCTGGCGATCGCACTGGCGCAGCAGGGGAGGCGGGTCCTCCTCATTGATGCTGACCTTCGGCGGTCTTCCGTTCATCGGGCGCTCGGATTCAGGAATATTCGCGGGCTGTCCAGCTATCTGGGAGGTCTGAGTGAGTGGGCTTCCTGCGTGCTGCCGGGCCTCACCCCCGGACTTGACACCTTGCCTGCCGGGAAAACTCCAGTGAACCCGGTTGCCTCGCTTTCGTCTTCCCGGATGAAGACTTTGTTGGGCCAGGTTCTCGAGGAATACGACTATGTGATCGTTGATTCTCCTGCGCTCATGCCCAACCTGGCCGACGCCCGCATCCTGGCTGAACTGGTGGACGGCAGCATCCTGGTGGTTCGAAGCGGAATGGCGCCCCGGGAATTTGTCATCAGGGCGCGGAAGCATTTGACCAACGTTGTTGGAGTCGTCCTGAACAGTATGGATGTGCGATCGATGGAGGACTACTACGGCTATCACTCTTACGGATACGGTGGCGGCGGGGATAATGAAGAGAAGCCGGAGGGTTCCGCGTACGAGAAGAGAATCGCAGGCTAGAGATGAGCCCGACAAGCGGTTTGAGTCCGAATATTGTTCAGACACCCGGGAAAAGATGTTGCGACGGTCTGCGGGGAATATTGGATTCAGAGCTTTGTCGATCGAAAGATTGCTGTTAGCGGTCCCCCAGCTTGCCCTTGCGGGTAAGAAGAGTTTCGATTAAAGGTTTGGCTATCTGATCCAGGCCGGAACACCAGGTGTTTTGGGGGCCACAGGTCGTGTGGCTCAGAGGGCGGAGCTAAATGCAGGCAACAGAAGCGCTGCTTGAACTTAACGGTAGCCGAAGGAATCGGGTTGGCATGTGCCATCAATCTTCCGTTTGCTTGCGTAAATGGTGGAGCGGCCGCTCTGCCGCCCAGAGCGTGCCATTTTCCCTGTTCTCTATTTCATCCGAGACTGGAGACCTTGTTAGGTGAGGCTTATGCCACTTCGTACCATGCGCGGACAATTGAATTTTGGAACCCATTCGTCGTCGATGCCGGCGGCAGTTTCGGTGGGTGATGAGATTGCCATCTCAGACGAGAAGCAGTTCGGGGAACTGCTCTGCCTGGAGCGGCGGAGGGCAGAGAGGTCCCGAAAGCCTTTCTTGCTGATGCTTTTTGACCTGGAAAAGGCGCTGCAGAACGACCGCACCGGTCATCTCATCCGCAACGTCTGGTCCTCGGTATGTTCGGCTTCACGGGACTCTGACATCCGAGGCTGGTATCTGCAGGAAAGTATCCTCGGCGTCATATTCGTCGAGATCAAGCCGGACGGGCCGGTTCCCGTCACCGAGGTCATCCACGCCAAAGTCACGTCAGCTCTTTCCCGATGCCTGAAGAGTGAAGAACTTGAACGCATTACGATCAGGATGTACCTGCAACCGGACAGCGTCGCCAACTGGCGACGGTGGTCTGTGCTTTACCGTGATTTAAGGGAAAGGGAAGTAGCCGGAAAGTTTTCACGCGCGGTCAAAAGGGGATTCGACATTGTTGGAAGCTTGACAGCACTTGCTCTGCTCTCACCGCTGATGGGAGTCCTTGCTTTATTGATTAAGCTTTCGTCAAAAGGCCCCGTTTTCTTCCGCCAGTCACGAGTGGGCTATCACGGAACCTTATTTACCTTTTTGAAATTCCGGACGATGCACGAGGTTAATGATCTAAATGTGCACAAGCAATACATCCAGCGGTTTATCGCGGGACAGGCGAACTCCTCTGAGTCTGCAGCAACGATTTACAAGATCCAAGACGATCCTCGTGTGACTCGAATCGGTAAATTATTGCGGAAGACCAGCTTGGACGAATTGCCGCAGTTCTGGAATGTGCTTATGAGTGAAATGTCGTTGGTCGGTCCCCGGCCTCCGATTCCTTATGAGGTCGAATGCTACGACATCTGGCACCAGAGGCGGCTCCTCGAAGTAAAGCCCGGGATAACGGGTTTATGGCAAGTCCACGGCCGCAGCCGGACAACGTTTAACGACATGGTTCGTCTCGATCTTCAATACGCGAAGTCCTGGTCGATCTGGCTCGACCTGAAAATTTTATTTGAGACACCACACGCCATGATCTCCGGTGATGGTGCCTACTGAGGGTACTCCTTCCGGGCCGGATGAACACTTCAGTCCTAATGAATACACCTGCTGCTCCTGATCTGCGGACCCCTGCGTTGTGAGGTTCATGCGCTGCAGGGAACGGTGAAGGATCGGTGTGGTTGACGGATGACGCCTTCGGGGCCGTTTTTTTGTCAAGATGACCCTGGGAGGATGGGGGTGCAAGATGGTGAGAGTTGGAGTGATTGGTTACGGTTATTGGGGTCCGAACATTGTCAGAAACTTTCTGGCTGTGGAGGGCGCCCAGGTTGTAGCAATTTGCGACAAGAATCCTGCGGCGTTGCGGCGTGCGCAGGGCGTCAATCACGGCACGCGGTTCTTCAGCGATCCTGTGGAGCTTGTCTCCTTGCCCGACGTTGACGCGGTTGCGGTGGTTTCCCCGGTGTGGACACATTTTGAGCTGGCGAAGGCAGCTCTTGAGAGGGGAAAACACGTCTTTGTGGAAAAGCCCTTTACGCGTACGGTTGCTGAGGCAGAGCAGCTTATCGAGATCGCTCAGAAACGTGGCTTGACGATTATGGTGGACCACACATTCTTATTCACCGGGGCTGTCCGTAAAATCCGCCAACTGATCGATGAAGGAACTCTGGGTACTCTCTACTACTACGACTCGATGAGGGTTAACCTGGGACTATTCCAACACGACGTCAACGTCATTTGGGATCTTGCTCCACACGACCTTTCTATCCTGGACCATCTGATACAGAAACGCCCGGAGGGCATTATTGCTACGGGTGAGAAACACCTCAATGGGTTCGAGGATATTGCCTTCATTACGATCTATTTCCCCGGAAATGTGATCGCCCATGTGAATGTCAATTGGCTCTCCCCGGTCAAGGTGCGAACCACCCTGATTGGCGGGGAGAAGAAGATGCTGGTCTGGAATGATTTGGAGGCGGACGAAAAGATCAAGGTCTATGACAAGGGAGTTCAGATGAGCAATGGCGAGGGTGTTTACAACTTGCTCGTGAGCTACAGGTCAGGCGACATGTGGGCCCCCAAGATCGAACAGTGTGAGGCGCTTCGCGCGGAACTGGCTTGCTTTGTCAACTGCATTACCACCGGTGAAGCTCCCTTTAACAATGGCGAAGCCGGCCTGCGGGTTGTCAAGATGCTCGAAGCCGCTGAGACATCGTTGAAGGGTAAAGGAAAGGCCGTTTACCTATGAGCGACTACGTGTGCATCTCCCCCGATGTCAAACTTGGGAAGGGTGTGAAGCTTTCCAATTTTATCAATCTCTATGGCTGCGAAATCGGTGACGAGACAAAGATTGGAGCCTTTGTTGAAGTCCAGAAAAACGCCAGGATTGGGAAATGCTGCAAAATTTCGAGCCACGCCTTTATTTGCGAAGGGGTAACGATCGAGGATTATGTCTTCGTTGGCCATGGGGTGACTTTTATCAACGATACGTACCCGCGCGCTGCCAATCTGGATGGAACACTGCAAACAGAGGAAGACTGGAAGGTGGAACGCACGCTGATTAAGAAGGGAGCGTCGATCGGCTCGGGTTCAACCATCCTTTCGAACGTCACGATTGGAGAGAACGCCATTATTGGGGCGGGAGCTGTTGTGACCAAAGATGTCGCTGCCAACGTCATCGTGGTCGGCAGTCCTGCACGGTATTTGAGATCGATTGCAAGGAGAGGAAACAATGTGCGCAGCATATAAGGTACCGTTTCTTGATTTGACCGGGGTACATGCAGAACTGGAAGAAGAACTCGTGACGGTTTTCAGGCGGGCGCTGAGGACCTCCGGATTTGTCGGTGGGCCTGAGGTCGAACAGTTTGAAAACGAGTTTGCCCGGTTTTGCGACGTCGACCATTGCGTGGGCGTCAGCAGCGGCACGGATGCCCTGCGCTTTGCCTTGGTTGCCGCAGGCGTTGAACCCGGCGAAGTGGTCGTTACGGTTCCCAATACTTTCATCGCCACGGCAGAGGCTATTTCACAAGCGGGCGCCCTGCCTCGGTTTGTCGATATCGAGGAGAGAACCTACAACATGGATGTGGAGAGGCTGGCGGACTACCTCGGGACCCGGTGTATCCCGGAGGGCGGGAATGGCAGGCCCGTGGACAAGGAAACAGGAAAAGTTGTAAAGGCCATCGTTCCTGTTCATCTTTACGGCCAGACTGCGGAGATGGATCCTATCCTTGAATTGGCGGAGCGTCACAACCTCACGGTGATTGAAGATGCCTGCCAGGCGCACGGAGCCGAATACTTCTCAAAAAAGGAAAATCGGTGGAGAAGAGCCGGGTCCATGGGGCGCGCAGCGGCCTTCAGCTTTTATCCGGGAAAGAACCTGGGGGCTTGTGGAGAAGGCGGAGCGGTGACCACGAACGATCCTGAGTTAGCCCAGAAAATCCGAATGCTGCGCGACCACGGCCAGGCGAAGAAGTATTACCACGAGATGGAAGGTTATAACGGCAGGCTGGATGCGATCCAGGCCGGATTCCTTCGTATCAAACTCAAGCACCTTTCCGAATGGAACGGGAAACGGCGTCAGGCTGCCGGCCGTTACCGTGAACTCCTCGGAACGGATAGCCATGAGGTTATCCAGCCCTATGAACCGGATTGGACCCGGGCGGTCTACCATCTGTTCGTTGTTCGGGTAGCGCAGCGTGAAGAAATGATGCAGCACCTTGCTCTGGCGGGGGTTGGCACCAGCATTCACTATCCCATTCCCTTGCACCTCCAGAATGCATACCAACATCTGGGTTACAGACCCGGTGACTTCCCTGTGGCGGAGAAGGTCGCCTCAGAGATTCTCTCACTCCCGATGTTCCCCGGACTCACCCGCGATCAGCAGAACATCGTTATTGCACAGTTGCTCACATCCGGCATGGAAGCGGCCAACCGTGAAAGATATGAGGCTGCCTGAGCATGCTCCGGGCCTGGGTTTCCCAACCGCCAGGGGGGCGGAGCGGCATGCTGCGTATGAGGCGGAGCTGACACGCCGGTCGAATCGCTTGATCAGATCCCATCGGACTTCATCGAACAAGTCCGCGAATTCCAGAGCCTCGCAGTTGCCAGAGTTGTCCTTCAGTGGGGCGCACGCTCTGGGAGCCGAAAACTCGCATTGTAGCTTGAACAAAATCTCAAAGAAGCCAGCACGGCCGCGTTTCCCAGGATTTTCGGTTGTGCGAAGCAGGTGGACGAATCAGGGTCACGGGACCCGGATTGGTAATGTGGTGAAAGGAATTTTAAGAACGCGAACTGATCGGCTGGCCACTCTGTATTTCTTCCACCCGTTGCTTCGAAGCTTTCCCTTCAGGGCAGCGCGGATTCCGATCTTGATGTATCACAGCCTTTCCGAAACCGAACGGGGATCCGCTAGCTCTTATTACGAGACGGTGACCTCTCCACGGGTGTTTGCGGATCAAATGAAGTTCCTTCACGAAGGCGGGTACAGGACGATCAGCCTGAATGAAGCCTTCCAATTCGTGCACGATGCCGGCCGTGATCCCGCCAAGGTAGTCGTCATTACCTTTGACGATGGGTACAGAGACTTCGCCACGCAGGGGCTGGCCATCCTGAGACAATATGGGTTTGGCGCCACCGTGTTTTTGCCGACGGCGTATATCGGTGACTCGGTCCGGAAGTTCAAGGGTCGTGAATGCTTAACCTGGAGCGAGGTGCGCGAGATCCATAAGGCTGGGATTTGTTTTGGATCGCATACCGTCAGCCATCCACAACTCGCCCTGATCACGCCCCATGAGGTCGAGGAAGAGGTAAGGTGCTCGAAGCAGACCATTGAGGATAAGCTTGGTTCTTGCGTGGAATCATTCGCGTATCCTTACGCTTTTCCGGAGCCCGACCGCCGCTTTGCCCAGCGGCTTCGCAATGTTCTTGAAGAGGCCGGATATCATAACGGTGTGTCAACTGTACTCGGAACGGCAGGCGTTCGACACGACCGTTATTTCCTTCCCCGGCTGCCCGTGAACTCCTGGGACGACGTGCGTTTTTTTCAAGCGAAAGTCGAGGGATATTATGACTGGGCGCACGGACCCCAATACGCGGCGAAGATGTTCAAAGGGATTACCGCAGGCCAGACGGGGTGCCATCGGCCTGCGAAAGTCCACCCGCGGTTTCCTTGGACAGGAAGCTGAGACACAGGAGAACAGGCCAGGCACTGTCCATAAATTGGCCCTTAGACCAGTAGGCTTTCCCCTCATGCCTACTGCTATACTCGGTTTGCGGGGTGGGATCATTGCATGGAGGATGGAAAGTGAAAGTTTACTTGAGGTCTCTGGCTTTACTGGCTCTCTTTGTGGGCTTGGCGGCGACGAGTGGTCTTGCCTCGGCAACAAATCTTTACGTTGCCCAGAATTCCGCCGGATCTTCGAACGGGGCCGATTGCGCCGATGCTTACGGAGCAAGCTTCTTTAACACATCCGGGAATTGGGGCGCTGGCGCCGCGCAGATTGGCCCGGGAACCACCGTGCATCTTTGCGGGACGTTCACGGGTTCGGCAGGCTCAACCATGCTGACCGCGCAAGGAAGCGGTACGAGCAGTCAGAAGATCACGATCCTCTTTGAATCGGGCGCGGTGATGACGGCTCCCTACTGGGGATCATCCGGCGCAGGGGCCATCAATCTTAACGGGCAGCAGTACCTGGTTCTTGATGGAGGCTCGAACGGGATCATTAAGAATACTGCAAATGGCACGGGCTTGACCTATCAGAAGGATAGCGATGGAGTGTACTGCTCGGGCTGCTCGAATGACGAAGTTCGCAATCTGACCATCCAGAACATCTATGTTCGGACCCCGAACTCTAGTGACACCTCGGTCAACAATCATGCTGCGATTTACTTTGCCTCGGCTGGAAGCAATAACTCAATTCACGGGAATACGATCAGCAACGTATTGCTTGGGGTCGAGATTTATGCAAGTTCTTCCGGAGCCTCGAACTGGTACATCTATAACAACACGATCGTTGAAGCCCACTGGGGAATCGATCCGAATGCTCCTTACACAGGTTCGCAGCTTTCCAAGGTTTACATCTACGGAAACGATATCCACGATGATGACGCCTGGTGGAGCGCCGCTAATTCCTATCACAACAATCCAATCTTTGTGCGCGCCAACGGCAATTACAGTGATGTGTATGTCTACAACAATTACATCCACGGAGCCATCGGCAACGCGACGGGCGGGATTTTCTTTGACAATAACTCGAATGGACCTGCTTACGTCTTCAACAATCTGATTCGGCCCGACAGCACCAGTCCGTCAACGCCCTGCATGGGCGACGGGTTTGTGGCTTTGCAGGAAGGTCCCATTGACTCGTTTTATATTTACAACAACGTCTTTGATGGGAGCGTCGTTTGTGGGATAAGCGGAGGCTGGCCGGTTTCTGTTGTCATTGCCAGCACCTTTGTCTTTCAGAACAACGTTGTGTTGAACGTTGCCGGACCGAATATCACGTCAGGTTCAACTAAGGTCACCAGCAATAATAATGTCTGGTACGGAATTTCAAACGCTGGCGGATCCGCTTTCAAGCTGAATGGCGGCTATTATTCTTATGCACAATGGCAAGCTGCCGGCTACGATAGCGCGAGTACAACCAATTCTCCCAACCTCGACTCTACTTACCATCCTGCGTCAGGGTCGTCCGTTATCGGGCTCGGTGCCAATTTGACCGGCGCAGGAATCAGCGCTCTTGATTCAGATAAGGCCGGAAGTGCTCGTCCTACCACGGGTGTTTGGGATGCCGGCGCATACGATTCCGGGACCAGCGCTAGCGGCCCTGAACCTCCGACAAGTCTTTCAGCAGTCCCAAAATGAACGTGGGTGGCGCGTCACGCGGCGAGGACTTGCGGCTTAAGCGGTTCATTGCCCCTGGCTGAGGCGCCGGTGAGATTTCCTTCCCTGTCAAAGCGGGTGCGATGCACGGCAGAGCCTCGATCGGACCCTGCGATGTAGGCTCCGGACAAGGCTGTTCGCCCGTCACAAAAACACTTTCCCCTAGACTCCCCCTGGGGATCATGCACTTCCGCAGACCCCCTGATGCAAAGGTCTCACTGATCGTCTTGCCACACGGGTGTGGTTCGCGCAGGTTGAGAGAAAATTGTTTCAGACCGGACTTGATCCTTGCAGAGAGTCTCTGGCCGCCTGTGCTTGGTTTGTCCGATGGGATGAATCCGCTCGGCGAGATTTGAACAGAGGAGACGAGGTTGACGGATCAGGATCCACCGATCGCAGAGGCTTGCTACCCTCCCCTTTTGTCGAACAGGCTGGAACGAGTAGCCCTTACGGGTCTTCGCCTGATTCCTTCGATGAGAGGCAAACCCGTATCGGCTCGTGCCCTGACAGCCCTTCGCGGGAGCGCGTGGAGTCTTGCAGGACATGGCAGCAGCCAGATCATTCGCCTGGCGGCAATGCTGATCCTGGCGCGTCACTTGCTTGGGCCTTCGGCGTTCGGCCTGGTGGCGCTGGTAAGCGTATTCCTGTCAGGTCTTGAAATGCTCTCCGACCTGGGGATTGGTGTGGACGTCATCCAGCACCGGCGCGGAGATGATCCGAGTTTCCTCAACACCGCGTTCTTGATCCAGTCTGCCCGTGGGACGGCGTTATGGATAATAGCAGCAATCCTTGCATTTCCATTCGCAGCGTTTTACAAAGAGCCGGCTGTCCGGTCACTTATCATTGCCGGGGCGTTTTCTGTTGTGATCCGGGGAATGACGAGCAGTTCCGTTTGGACCTTGACGCGGCACGTGCGCCTCAAGAAGCTTACGGTGCTCAATGTGGCGGGAGACTCCGTGGGGCTCGTAGTGGCAGTTGTCTGGGCCCTCGTTTCACCGACTGCCTGGGCTTTGGTGGCCGGCAAACTAGCTACCGCGCTGGCCTTTGTGGCCGGATCGCACCTGATCTCCGAGCAACCCGTCCGATTGACGTGGGATCGGTCAGCTGCTTCGGATATTTTTGCATTCGGTACAGGGATGTTCCTGTCTTCGGCGACCTGGTTTTTTTGTGGGGAAGCCGAACGCCTCGTCATCGGAAAGTTCGTGACCATCGCGGAGTTAGGATGCTTTTCGCTGGCTTTGGCATTATCAGCTGTTCCCCTGGACGCGATGAGGAAAGTCATTGCGCAGGTCTTCCTTCCTCTGATATCGGAAAGCGCTCGTGCTGACCGGGAGAGTGCCTGGATTCATCTGAAGCGAGCCCGAGCTCCTTTGCTGGCAGCGAGTATTTCGATGGCAGTTGTCTTTATCCTTTTCAGTAAGGTGATCGTCGCCCTTCTTTTAGGTCCCAGGTTCGCCATGACAGCGTGGATGCTGCAGTTGTTAGGATTTCGGGCGGCGATTGAGCTCTTCGGGACCGCAGCAGCGACAACCCTTTTCGGACTTGGCATTTCCAAGTACGCTGCCTATGGGAATACGTCGAAGTTGATTTTTCTCGCGATGGGTTTCTTTGTGGCCTTCGAATGGTTTGGTTTTCGGCAGGCCATGTGGGTTCTTGCCGTTTCGCCCGTGGCGCAATATGTTCCTAACCTCGTTGGCCTTAAACGCCACCTACGCCCGGCCGTTGCTTCCGAGGTTTATTCATTTCTGATTTTCATCTTAAGTGCGGCCGCCACGGTCTTGGCGTTGAGAGTGTGGAGCTAGGGCCGTCAAGGTCCCGTAATTGCAAGTAAGGGAACTTCCCTCTGGCAGAGAGATGGAGCCATGATGAAGGTAAGCGTGGTGATGCCCTCACACAATTACGCGCAGTACCTTTCCCGCGCAATAGAGTGCGTGCTTTCTCAGTCGTATTCCAACCTTGAGCTGATCATTACGGACGACTGTTCCAGCGACGGCTCCAGGGCGATTGTCGAGGACTGGAAGCGATCGGACGACCGGGTGAAAACGGTTTTCCATACCGAAAATCGCGGGGTGTCGGCGGCCAGAAACAGCGGGCTGGCAGTGAGTTCCGGAGAACTGATTGCGTTCTGCGATGCAGACGACAATTGGATGACGGATAAACTGAAGATTCAGATGGAGTGCCTCCGGAGGAGACCGGAGTCGGGCTTAGTGCACTCGGATTGTCTGATCATCGATAGCACTGGGAATTTGACGGGCCAGCGATTCAGTTTACTGCACCAGCGGAGCGGGCAAGCCACGTCGGGCAGCCTGTTCAGCGAATTATGCCAAAGAAACTTTCTCTGCATTTCGACGGTCATCTTGCGACGGGAGTGCGTGCAATACGCGAAGCGGTTTGAGGAAGGATTCCGGAGCCTGGAAGATTGGGTTTATTGGACACGCGTGTCCAGGAAGTATCCTTTTTATTACGTCGATGATCCGCTTGCGGAATATAGAGTTCATGCTGCCAGCCTGTCACAGGACACGAACGGAATTTCCTTGGCCCGAGTCAAGGCCTACTCTCTTCTTCTTCAAGAGTTTGAGGATATTCCCTCTCAGATCAAATCCAGAATGACCTACGCCCTTGGAATGAGTTACGCCGAAATCGGAGATTCTCGGCGGGCAGCGAGAGCTTTTGTGAACTCGCTTCGGTACGATGCGTTCCAGGTCCGAGCTTGGCCCCGGCTTGCCCAGGCCTTCTGCAAGCGAAGCTAGCCGACAGACGAGCGCCAGCAGCCAAGCCGCTTTATCCGGAAGCCAGGTCATCAGAGGAATCGGTCATAGATGAAGACACCTTCCTTAGACCAGGCACCCGCGTTGTCTGTTCCGTGAGTAAAAAAACAAGACTGATAGTCAACTAAACGCGACGTGTCTGCTTTTGGGTGCACTCAATCAAGACGTCATAGAGGTATAGTTTATGGTCCCGCAGAATCTTTATTTCGGCGGAGGAGCTTCCAGCACCGTCATAAGTCCGGTTGCGGTAGGACTGTTGGCAATTATCTTCGCCCTGATCTTCGTTTTGCCGCGTAAATATGTCCTGATCCCTGTCCTGTTTGGGGCATTTCTCATCCCACAGGGGAATGTACTGGTCGTGGCCGGCGCTCATCTTATGCCCTCTCGCGTGATTGCCTTAGGGGGATTGTTGCTGCTGGTTTGGGTCAGGCTTTCGTCGCGTGGCTTCCTTTTCGTTAGTCGTCTAAATTCCATGGATGTCGTATTTTCCCTGTGGGCCATTTGCCATGCGGCAGCTTTCATACTCCTATGGAAGAGCTCGGATGCGATGTTTAACCAGGCAGGCTTCCTGGTGAGTTCCTTCGGGATGTATTTCTTCCTGAGGTATCTGATTCGGGACGAGAGCGATATTTACAGGGTCATCAAAATACTCGCAATTTTAGTGGCGATCAATGCGCTGGGGATGCTTTACGAACAAGTGACCCGCCAGAATCTATTCGATTTCCTGGGGGGAGTCCAGTACGCGTCGGCGATGCGGGGTGGGTATATTCGGTCCCAGGGAGCGTTCCAGCACCCTATCCTGGCCGGTGTGTTTGGGGCCACCCTGATGCCCTTATTTGTGCTGTTGTGGAAGACGAAGCGATCCAGGATGCTTGCCGTTGTGGGTTTGATTTCATCCACGGTCATGGTGATCACTTCCTTCTCTTCAACACCCGTTCTTGCCTATGCGGCGGGGATTGTGGGGATCTGCTTCTGGCCGATGCGCAAGCACATGCGTCCATTGCGCTGGGAACTTATCCCGGGGTTGGCGGCAGTGCAACTCATCATGAGAGCCCCCCTTTGGGACCTGATCGACAGAGCGGACGTGTTCAAGGTTTCTTCGGGACACCAGCGCGCCATGCTGGTCAATAATTTTATAAGGCAATTCGGTGATTGGTGGCTCGTCGGCACCCGGAACAACGCTTATTGGGGCACGGAGATGTGGGATACAAGTAATCAGTACGTTCAAGAGGGCGAGAGCGGCGGCTTACTTGCCTTCGCTCTTTTGATTGCCATTATTTCCGTGGGCTTTGGAAGGCTGGGCGATGCGCGGAAAGCCGTGGAGGGCGATCGCAAAAGGGAGTGGTTCTTCTGGCTTCTCGGTGTCGCACTCTTTGCTAACGTCACGGCGTTTTTTGGAGTGTCTTACTGGGACCAAACGCAGGTCGCCTGGATTCTCCTGCTGGTTCTGATCTGCGCCGCGACGGCCAAAGCCAAAAAGCCTGATCAGGTCACCGAATCTGATTTTCGAACCGAGCTACCCGATGATGCGCCATCGCTCGAGGTGACTTCAGTTGTGGTTCGCGGATGCTATGAGTCCCAATGATCAATGCCACCACGGCAGGGCCGATGCTTAATCTGCCAGAATTCAGGCTCCCCGCTGAGGCATTCTAACTCCAGCGGATGACGGGCGGGTGAACCCCTCGTCCCACTTGATATTTCCATAAGAACAAAGTCCCTGGCCTTACCACGCGGTCGTCGCTGTCAGGTTGCCAGGACTATCCACTGCGGAGCGTACGGGCCCATGAAATTGTCCATTGTCATTCTCTGCTGGAATGACTCGAAAATCATTCCTGATTGTTTGCGATCCGTTTACGCCGGCACCCATTCGACGCAGCTTGAAATCATCATTTCTGATAACGGGTCCACAGACGGCTCCGTGGAATTCGTGCGCGAGAATTTTCCGGATGTTCGCGTAATTGAGAATGGTGCAAATCTGAGGTTTTCAAAAGGCAACAACGTGGGCATCCGTGCATGCACAGGAGAATACATCCTTATTCTCAATCCCGATACTCTCATCCACGAGGGTTCCCTGGATCGATGGGTCGCGTTCGCTGACAGCCATCCAGAAGCAGGGGCGTTCGGATGCCGGGTTTTGAACCGAGACGGTTCCGATCAAGGATGCGCACAACCCCTTCCAACACTCGGCGGTTTGCTGATGGGGGCCCTCTATTTGCGATCGCTTTCGCGAATTTCAGACTTCTTCCCGTCGGATACCTATGCCAAATGGAAGGGTCATACTGTCCGCACGATTGGCTGGCAGGCCGGATGCGGTGTGATGTTTCGTGGTGATCTTCTAAAGCAACTCGGTGGTTTTGATGAGCGGTTTTTTTACTACTACGAGGATGTTGATCTGTGTCATCGGGTGTGGAAAGCCGGCTTTCCGATTATCTACACACCGGACGTCACGATAACCCATTTGGGCGGACAATCGACTACGGCGCGCAGTCCCGGATCCTTTGAACTCGATAAATACAGGAACCGATATCGCTATTTCTACAAGTATTACGGGAGGCGTGGCGTGCGAAGATGTCGGCTCATCACCCTCTTGTGGCTTGCGGCCCGGTGGGCGGGCTATGGTCTGGCGCAAGTTGTGATGCCAGACCTCAGCCGCACCCAGCGGCTTGATTTGTACCGGGTTGCTCTCAAATGGAACTGGCGTGTTGACCCTGTTCGTTATGTGGAGAGAGGGGATGACCCCAGCCTTGAGCCTGGAGAGCGCCTGCGTCATCAGCCTGTTCAGTAATCTTCCATTGGCCAAATCCAGGAGACAGTTGAGAGGTTACCTATGGAGTTCAAGATAGAGACGAGACAGCTGGGTGATGTTGTGGTTTTAGTGCCTGACGTTTTTGAGGACAGCCGCGGCTTCTTTATGGAGACCTACCGTGAGGATCAGTTCAGGGCGCTCGATCTTCCGTACCACTTTGTCCAGGACAACCACTCGCGTTCTTCGAAGGACGTTGTGCGCGGCCTGCACTTCCAGTGGGACCCGCCGATGGGGAAGCTGATGCGCGTGTCTTCCGGGAACGCTTTTCTGGTTGCCGTGGACATAAGAAAAGGTTCGCCCACCTTGGGAAAATGGTTTGGCATCGAAGCTTCTGCAGCGAACAGACGCCAGGTCTGGGCTCCTGCCGGTTTCGCACGGGGTTTCTGTGTTCTCTCGGACGTTGCTGAGATCCAATACAAATGCACGGGTGCTTACAATAGCAGAGCCGAATCGGGAATCCTCTGGAATGATCCGGAGATAGGGATCGAGTGGCCCATCTCGGACGTCAGCCTCTCAGAGAAGGACAGGCGGGCAATGACCTTAGCCCAATGGTTAAATTCTCCTCAATCCGACAACTTTTGCTACGAATCAAATCCCAGGACCGATGAAAAGGAGATATTATGAAGATCCTTATCGCTGGTGGCGCCGGATATGTTGGCAGTGTTCTCATTCCGAAATTGCTCGATCGTGGTTACAAGGTGGATGTCGTTGACCTCTTCTGGTTTGGGAACCATCTGCCGCGCGAGGTGGGCATCATCAACAAAGACATCTTTCACCTTTCCGTGGAAGACCTGAGTTCTTATGACCAGGTGATCTTTCTTGCGGGCTTGTCGAACGATCCCATGGCCGAGTATTCGCCAAGCAAGAATTTCATCAGCAATGCCGCAGCCCCCGCCTATTTGGCATACACAGCCAAGAAGGCAGGGGTTCGAAAGTATCTCTACGCGTCTTCGTGCTCGGTGTATGGATACACGGAAAACGAGCTGTACGACGAGGCTCGCCCCGTGAGCACGAGTTATCCCTATGGAATTTCCAAGTTGCAGGGTGAGCAAGCGGTGATGCGCATGATCGACGGAGACTTCACGGTCATTGCCCTGCGCAAAGGAACCGTCTCCGGTTACAGTCCACGCATGCGATTCGACCTGATCATCAATACGATGTTCAGAAACGCGGTTCGGGAGCATACGATTACCATCAACAATCCTTCGATTTGGAGGCCTATTTTAAGCATTGATGATGCGGCGACGGCGTATATCCGTGCGATCGAGGCCAACCCTAAGATCTCCGGCATCTTCAACATTGCCTCCGGCAATTACACGGTTGGAGAAGTGGGGGATCTGGTGAAGAGCGCGATTGAGGAACGGCTGGGATTGCCGACAAAACTCAACATCAAACACAACCAGGACTTCCGCAATTACAAGGTGAGCACCGAGAAAGCAAGTAATGTCCTGAGCTTTCACCCTTCGGGGAATGTCAAGTCAATCGTCAACGGATTGATCGACAATATGGACAAATTCCAGGATTGGGACAATCCTCTTTACTTCAATATACAAGCGTTCAAGAAGCTGGATAGCAGCGCTGAATTGCAATATGCCGTGGGGGTCTAGAGCCGATGAAAATCGCTGTGGTTGGGGGCGAAGGCCAGCTCGGCTGTGACGTCGTTCAGGCGTTTCTGTCGGGCGGGGATGACGTTTATGGATTGTCGCACCGGGACATTGAAGTGAGCAATATCAATTCTGTGTCGAAGTGCTTGCTGGAGCTGAATCCACAAGTCATTGTGAACACAGCGGCTCTACACCACGTGGAGACCTGCGAGCGGGAACCTGAAAGGGCGTTTGCTGTCAACGCGCTCGGCGCCAGAAACGTTGCGATGCTCGCAGCCCAAATCGGGGCAAAACTCATTCATGTCAGCACCGATTATGTGTTCGACGGCGCCCAAGGGAGTCCGTACCATGAGCAGGATGTTCCGCGACCTCTGAATACGTATGGGAACACGAAGCTGGCCGGGGAGTACTTTGTTCGCGCCACGTTGGACCACCACTTTGTACTGCGCACCTCGGCGATTTACGGCAAGAGCCCCTGCCGCGGAAAAGGCGGACTAAACTTTGTTCAACGCATGCTGAAGCTGGGGAGCGAGCGAGATGAGGTGCGGGTTGTGAACCATGAGTTTGTGACCCCAACACCCACGGGGGAACTCGCGCATCAAATCGTTGTGTTGAGCCGCTGTGATTGCTACGGACTCTATCATGCCACTTCGGAAGGCGGCTGTTCGTGGTATGAATTTGCCCGAGAGATCTTTGCACTGACGAACACCAAGGCCGCCCTAACCGTTGCCGGCCCGAACGAGTTTCCGGCTAAAGTGCCACGCCCAATGTACTCTGTGCTTGAGAACCGCGGCCTGAAGGCCCACTGCCTGAACGTATTTAAGCCGTGGCAAGAAGGCCTTCGCAGGTACCTCAGTCAATCGGGATCCTAAGACATCCGTCCTTGTCCAATCTCTGCGTTGCCTCAGGGAACTCCAGCCATGACATACAGGGAAGTGCAATGGGTCCGCACGGCGACAGCTCAGGGAATATCTCAAGGGGAAGGGAAGGCCGAGTGAATCGATACGGGTTAATCACGGCCGCCTTTAATGAGGAGGCCTACATCGAGAGAACAATCAGGTCAGTGATCTCACAGACGGTCCTGCCTGGCAAATGGATCATAGTGAGCGATGGTTCGACCGATGGTACCGATGAAGTTGTCCGGCGGTATGTGACAACGTCAGGGTTCATTCAACTTCTTCGCCGGGAGAAGAACCTGAGGCGGGATTTTGCTTCAAAGGTTGTCGCCCTTAATGCAGGGATGCAGTTGATGGAGGCCGAAAAGTTCGAGTTTGTTGGAAATTTGGACGCTGATGTGTCGTTTGGGCCGAACTATTTTCACGATTTGCTGCGGAAATTCGAAGAAGACCCTGTTCTCGGACTTGCAGGTGGCTCCATTTATGAGGAGAGAGGCGGAGAATTTACCTACCGCTATGGCAACAGCGTGAGGTCGGTAGCCGGGGCCGTCCAGATGTTCCGCCGTGAATGCTATCAGGCCGTCGGGCGGTTCCTGCCGATTGAGTACGGGGGGGAAGATTGGTGTGCTGAAGTGGCCGCCAGGATGCGAGGGTGGCGGGTCGAATCCTTTCCGGAACTTGAGGTCCGGCATCATCGCCCCACCGGCAGCGAGGGTGGCCTTTTACGATCCTGGTATCGGCAGGGGCTCATGGACTATTCCATCGGAAGCCACCCGATCTTTGAAATCATAAAGCTTGTGCGGCAACTTCCTAATCGTCCGTTTTTCCTGGGGGCGCTTACGAGGTTTGCGAGTTTTGCTGTAGCCAACTTCCGCCGGAAAGAGCGAATGGTTTCTCCGGAGTTCGTGGCGTTTCTCCGCAAGGAACAGACGGAAAGGCTCCTGCCGTTTGTGCGCAGTCACCATAATTAACAGGCTCAAGAACAGGTGTGCGTCTTTAATTTACAGGCCCCTATTCAATCGTAGGAGCGGCGAAAGCAACCACAGTCACCGTGGCGGCCCTACGGTTGCGAGCCGGTCATCGATGCCACCTTCCCTCCGCAGAGAGAATTGACCCATGCCTGGCTTTTGGTGTCGGTCTAGTTGGCTTGCGGGGAAGAGGCTGGTTTCCCTCTGCCCTTGCCGGGCGCACCTTATATCGCCCCCTTGCTGAGCGTTAGGCGGTACGCACCTTTTCACCTTGTCCATGAAGATCGCACGCTTCTTTATTCAACCGGGCGCGTCCCAAGGGCTAAGATTGCGGTCGATACGGACCCCAACCCAAACTCGATTCACAAATGTGCTGGCAAAGACAACCGGCGGCCAGCATCCTTCGCGCTCCGCTTCAGATGTGAGGAAGCGGCTGATCTCGGAATTGCCAGAGAAATGCTGACAGGAGTGACCATGCAAAAGTACATCAGATTCATCGATGGATTTAGAAGATTCCACAAGGCCCGCATGGAGCCTGGGGAAGCCGTTGCCCTGGCGCGCACGTTTATCAAGAAACGAGTTGCGGCCCGGGAGGAGAATTTCCTGAACTTTGTCGACAAGGGAATCTTTCAATATTCCCGCAGCCCGTACCGGAAGATGCTTGAGGTGAAGAAAATCACCTTCAATGATCTCAAAGCGTGGGTTTCAAGAGATGGGCTCGAAGGGGGCCTGCGCACTCTGGAAAGCGAAGGCATTTATTTCACAGTAGACGAATTCAAGGGAAGAGTTCCGGTCAGACGGAATGGGCTGCTGTTCCAGTGTAACGAGAAGATGTTTGACAATCCTTTCGTGTCTCAGGTCTACGAAGTGCAAAGCGGTGCAACCCGAAGCGCGGGAACGAGGGTTCGGATTGATTTTGATTATCTTCACCAGCGATCGCTCTACGACGCTCTGTTGCTGGATATTCACGGCTGTCTTACCGCGCCGGTGGCCAACTGGTTTCCCGTTTTTCCCGGGGCGCCTGGCATCAATTCCAGCCTGCGCTTTGCGCATATCGGCAACCCTGCGCGACGCTGGTTTTCACAGGTCGACGAGAACAAGCTGAAGATCGGCTGGGAAAAGAAGTGGGGGAAGAAGCTGATTTATGCGCTCAGCCGAATATACGGGTCTCCTCTGGCAACCGCTGAATATGTTGACCTGAACCACGCCCAAAAGGTGGCGGAATGGGTCTCGCAAATGCTGAATGAGCATCCCCGCTGTGTCGTCTACACCTTTGCCGCTTCGGCCGCGCGAGTGTGTATTGCAGCTGAAGAGTCGAACTTGAATATCCGGGGTGCAACATTTCTGGTGACAGGCGAACCGCTCACTCCCCAGAAAAAGAGGGAAATCGAATCGACAGGCGCTTCTGCGATCCCGGTCTATGGAATCTCGGAGGCGGGAGTGATCGCTGCGGGATGCGGTGAATCGTTTGAGGCAAGCGATCATTGCCATCTGTACAAGGACACCACCGCTATCATTCCTCATTCATGCCAGGTTCCGTACTCTGACGCCACCGTCAGTTCTTATCTGTTTACAAACATCCTTTACGAATCGCCGAAGATTCTGTTGAACGTGGACATGGGCGATTACGGAGACATTGATCTCAGCCCCTGCAAGTGCGGATTTGGCGAAGTTGGATTTGATGCGCACCTCAGCAGCATCCGGAGCTACGAAAAGCTCACGGGCGAGGGCGTCACGTTTGTTAACACGGATTTCGTCTGGATCATCGAAAAGAAGCTTCCGGAGATGTTTGGTGGAAAAAGCACCGACTATCAACTTGTTGAGGAGGAAAGTCAAAACGGAATACCACACTTGCGTTTACTGGTCAGCCCCCGTGTTGGAAGTGTCGACAAAACCGAAGTGGCGGACACCTTCCTCAGGTTTTTGAGAGGCGCCGAGGCCCAATCATGGGGAGAGGCTGGAACAGAGATGTGGAGCCAATCTGGAACGATCCGCGTCATTCGCGATGTTCCCATACCAACAGCAAGCGGAAAGATCTTACCGTTCTATTTGTTGAAACCACAAAAAAGCTCGTCACGGGTCACGCCGTGCACAGCAGGGGGTGACTATGGGATTTCCAATACGAAGAATGAGAAGACTGCGACAGAATGGGGCGTTCCGACGGCTAGTTCGTGAAACAACTCTTTCGGTAGATGACCTGCTCCAACCCTTTTTTGTAGTGCCGGGTCATGGAATCAAGCAGGAGATCAGCTCTCTTCCGGGGAACTATCATCTATCCATTGATTGCCTGGTAGAAGAAGCCAGGAAGGCTCGCGATCTTGGAATTCCTGCGATTCTCCTTTTCGGTGTTCCCGGCGCGGCGGATAAGGATGTCCGCGCAACCGGGGCTTACTCTCCCCACGGAATTGTCCAGGAAGCGGTGCGAACTTTAAAGAGCAAGGTGCCGGATCTCCTGGTCACCACGGACGTCTGCCTCTGTGAATACACCCCGCACAGTCATTGTGGAGTGCTGAAGAATGGCTACCTGGAGAACGATGCGTCTCTGGAGCTTCTGGCCAGGACAGCGGTGTCTCACGCGGAGGCGGGCAGTGACATGATTGCCCCAGCCGCCATGCTGGACGGTCAAATTGGGGTCTTGCGACAGGCCCTGGATTCGCATGGCTTCCAGAATTTGCCCATCATGGCCTATTCCGCAAAGTTTGCGTCCAAACTTTACGATCCGTTTTTCAAAGAGGGAACGCAGTCCGCTTTGTCCAAGGGGAACAAGAAGACTCATCAAATGCCCTTTTTCAACTCTGACGAGGCCATGCGAGAGATCGCTCTCGATATCGAAGAGGGCGCGGATATTGTGATGGTCAAGCCGGCGCTCTTCTATCTCGACATTGTTTATCGAGCCAAGAAAGAGTTTCAAATGCCGCTGGCTGTCTACAACGTGAGCGGTGAATACGCGATGATCGATGCTGCCGCGCAGCTTGGGCGTCTGGACAGAAACCGGATCATGTTCGAGGCCCTGGCATGCATGAGGCGGGCGGGTGCGGACATCATCATCACTTACGCGGCTCTACAGGCCGCACAGTGCCTGAGGGGAAAACGACTATGTGTAGAGCCTTAAGATTTGGCCGGATCGTGGACGATCGCGGGCATGGTGGAATGTGCTATTGACTCTTCAAAAACGAGTCGAGACCTTTATCCTCGAAACTGCATGAAGGTCTTGCACCAACAGATATCTGAACCAGTGACAGTCGTGAAAGATCAGAAGAGAGCGGGGTGACTCCTATTATGGAAATCGTCGTCATCGGGCTGAACCACCGCACCGCGAGCGTCGAATTGCGCGAGCGCATGGCGTTTAGTAACGAACAGGCGCGTGAAGCCTCTGCTCAGATTCGCTCTCGCGGCGCGCTGGGTGAAATAGTCATTCTCTCGACGTGCAATCGAATTGAACTGTACGGCGTTCCGAACGGATGTCCGGAGAGCAGTGCTGATCTGATGGAGACGTTTCTTGTGTCGTACCACAACTTGCATCCTGAAGAAGCCGGCGGAGTGTTCTACCGCTATCTTGACCGAGATGCCGTGCGTCACATCTATCGCGTCGCTTCGGGCCTGGACTCGATGATGCTTGGGGAAGCCGAGATTTTGGGCCAAGTTCGCAAGGCTTATCGGAGCGCTTTTGAGCAGGGGGGCACCGGACGCGTGCTCAATCGCCTCTTTCAGTCTGCGATCGAGGTGGGAAAGCATGTGCGGACCGATACCGGAATTGGTCTGCATCCCCTGTCGGTTTCGTATGCTGGAGTTAAGCTCGCAGAGGGGATATTGTCTTCACTCAACGACCGGCGCGTGCTGATCGTGGGCGCGGGCGCTACCAGTGAGAAGGTCCTGAGCCATTTGTGCGACCGGGGAATGAAGCAAATCCGGATCCTGAATCGAACGGCCGAAAATGCCGAGAACATGGCGGCCCGGTATGGCGGTGAGGTCGTGCCTTGGACGAGCCTTGGGACGGCCTTGGAATGGCCGGATCTGGTGGTGACGTCGGTCTCGAGTCCGGAACCCGTGCTGACCTGCGAGATGTTGGAGCAGGCCATGAAAGCCCGGAGAAATCGAACGCTGATGCTGATTGACCTTGGTGTTCCACGGAACGTAGCCCCCAGCGCGGGGGAACTTGCCAACGTCTGCCTTTACAACATTGACCATCTGAAGGAAATCGTTTCGCAGAACATGAAGGCCCGTGGAGAAGAGGTTCCGCGGGCGGAAGCCCTTATCGAAGGACATATCGAGAATTTCGCGCGCTGGCAGGCGGGCCTCTCCGCCTGTTCGATGCTCGCGGACCTTCGTGCCGGAACCCAGGTTGATCGTGACACATTCCTGCGCAAACACTCAGAAGCGATGTCTCATTTCTCCAGGCACGAACGCGTTTATGTCATGGAATTGCTGGAGAAGTTTCTCAATGGCAGCAAGTCGGAACCTGCCAACTGCGTGCAAGATGACGCTGAAATGTGGAGCAGGCTCCG